>OGXW01000563.1_pt1 | contig 28218 bp, 24 predicted proteins | sample 1576341 | NCBI WGS metagenome assembly OGXW01 (sample SAMEA3541592, study PRJEB24748) | human gut metagenome | biome: human gut; feature: human-associated habitat; material: faeces | place: China | collected 2012
GGACTCGGAAAATTCGAGCGATTTCATTGATTTGGAATTTGCGTACGAGTGTCGCGGCGGATGTCCAATCAGAAGACAGATTGTTTTATGTAACAGAGAGGAGAAAAATCTATATGAAAGTTCGGCAAGATTTTGTCACTAACTCATCAAGTAGCAGTTTCATCATTTCGAAAAAATGTCTTGATGAAGATCAAGTAGAAGCCATCAGGAAACATGGGTTATTAGGTCAGAAGTTACATCTGGATAATTGTAGTGAAACTTGGGATATTTCCGAAAATAATAGTTACATAACCGCTTACACTTCTATGGATAATTTTGATATGGATGAATTTTTGCAAATAATAGATGTTGATTATAGAAACGTCAAATGGGGCGAAGATCCATTTAGTCTAACAGAAGATAAGAATTGGAGGGATTTATTACATGAAAATTAGATCTGATTATGTCACGAATTCAAGCAGCTCATCTTTTATTCTTTCGTTTAAGGACGAGGATAGTATTTACGATACTTTGAAAGAACAGTTTCCTAAAGATATTGAGTCTGGATGGTCGGCAGGCGAATACGGCTATCTGCCCGATCTATTAAATAGAATTTCAGACGAAAAAAGGCTCACACAGGAAGATATCAAGGAAATTATTGAGGACGAAGAACGATGGACGATTCGGTGGGAGCTGAGAGAAAAATACGAACGAGAAAAAGGAATGTCGCATCTGGAATCTTGGGATTTTTTTGATTCTCCAGAAGGAGAAAAGTTAATCAAAGAAGAATGCGGAAAGATAGTCGAGGAAATCATGAAGAAAATCGGAGACGATCATGTGATTGTACAAGTTGAATACGGAGACGGCGGCGAGGGAGAAGACGGCGTTATGGAACATGAAATTCTTCCAAATCTGGATTGTATGATTGCACGTTTTTCGCATCACTAAGGAGGACTTATGAAGTTTAGAAGAGATTTTGTTACAAACAGCAGCAGTTCTAGCTTCGTGTGCGAAATTTGCGGACGTGTTGAGCCAGGATTCAACATTGGATTAGCTGAGTCGGGCATGATGGAATGCGTAAATGGTCATATATTTTGTGAAGAAGAATCATTGGAAATTCCGCCAAAAGAGGAATTGCTCAAGATGATTTTGGAAAAAGAATGGAATAAAGGTGTTTGGGATTCCAATATTCGGCAGTGTCGGGATTATACGCAGGAAGAAATTGCTGTGATGAACGGCGAGGATTTGTTCACTAAGTTTTGTAGCGATAACGGATATTATGACGTACCAGAATGCGTGTGCCCAATTTGTCAATTCATTGAGTATTCTGATCGAGACTTGAGCGAATATTTATCAAAAAAATATAGCGTTTCCAAAGACGAAGTGTTTGCAGAAGTGAAAAAATTCAATAAGAGACGGAAGAAATTGTACGATAGCGAATACATTGCATATGTTTGCAGAAAATATGGATATGTTGCAGAAATGTACAAAAAATACAACAGAGTTGTTAGTCCTATGGGTAAGTGCAAATCAGCCCATGTAAAACGGTATTTAACTGTTGCTTAACAGGTGTGGTCGTAGAAGACTGCTAACAGATAGGCCTATAAGAGAAGAGATTCGTTTGTATTATAGATGAAGCTGTGCCTTAGATAAGGTTAATCGACTATCGGTGATGAGTGTAGCCGAGTAGAAATGGAGATAAGCACCATTTCCAAAGATACCGCCCTACGACCAGAATTAGGACATCTTATCAGGGAAAAGTTAGTCAGTGCGTATGGAGACATACGATTAGCATGTGTAGAGCATTTCTTTCGCCTTGGTACGAAAAAGGTGGAATGCATCCAGCGGATGAAAATGATAAACCGATATTTGAAGGAAGATTCAACTTAGGAGTAGTATCTCTTCATCTTCCAATGATTTTGGCTAAATCCCGTAGAGAGTCAAAGGATTTCTATGAAGTTCTTGATTATTATCTCGAACTCATTCGTGGATTACATAAAAGAACTTATGATTACATCGGAGAACTAAGGGCGAGTGTAAATCCTGTCGCTTTTTGCGAAGGTGGATTACTTGGTGGAAATCTGAATCCAACAGAAAAAATCAAATCTATCTTACCTCCGATGACTATGAGCTATGGAGTCACTGCTTTGAACGAATTGCAAAGGCTCTATAACGGAAAATCAATTCGTGAAGACGGACAATTTGCATTGGACGTAATGAAGTATATCAATGATTACACGAACCGAATTAAAGAAGAAGATCATATATTGTACGCAATCTATGGCACTCCTGCGGAGTCGCTGTGCGGACTTCAGGTCGAACAATTCAGAAAAATTTACGGAATCATTGAAAATGTATCGGATAAGCCATATGTAAGCAATTCCTTCCATTGTCATGTGGCTGAGCAAATGTCTCCAATTGAGAAACAGGACAAAGAAGGTAGATTCTGGAATCTGTTTAACGGCGGAAAAATTCAATACTGTAGATACAATCTCGGATATAACAAAGAAGCTATCAAGACTCTAATTCTTAGAGCCATGGAGAAAGGGTTTTACGAGGGCGTCAATTTGGCAATGTGTTATTGCGAAGATTGCGGTTATCAACAGGTTGAAATGGATTCTTGTCCGAAGTGCGGAAGTAAAATGATTACTAAGATAGATAGAATGAACGGTTATTTAGGATTTACTAGAGTTCACAACGGCTTCCATTGTGGAACACTTCGAAAATCTCTGTATAAAAAATATGTGTTTCTAGTAATAAAAATCGAAAATGATGAACAAGGACCATTTATTTGTGAAAATGTCGAAGATGATAAAGGTCAGATTTATGTTCCGTACTACGACAGAAAATATGGAAGAAATGAAGTAAGAGACACCGTAATTAAACATTACAATCGTTATATGCGTGAATTAGTAAAGAAAGGAATTTTGGTAGATACATATGCAGAAGATTGCTAAATTTTCAAAAATCAGTTATGAGCAGTTCGAAAAGGACTTTCCGGATTTTGATAAAATCAGAGAGAAAGAAAGATATGACAGCATTTTGCTTCCTATTAGAAGTACAGCCGGATCTGCCGGATACGATTTCAGATCCACAATCAACGCCACTCTTCATCCCGGTGACAGCGTGTTGATTAATACCGGTATTAGATGCGAAATGGAAGAAGGATGGGTTCTGCTAATGGCACCGAGAAGCAGTCTTGGATTTAAGTATCGTGCACAGCTCGATAATACATTGGGAGTCGTGGACTGCGATTATTTTTTTGCAGATAATGAAGGTCATATCAAGATCAAAATTACAAACGACTCGAAGGAGAATAAGGTATTAGAGATTTCAGCTGGCGATAAGATCGCACAGGGAATTTTCGTTCCGTTCGGTATCACTGTAGACGATGCGGCAGACGGAGTTCGTACCGGCGGAATCGGTAGCACAGGTAAATGAGTAAAAGAATTTTAGGAGGAACATTCCAATGAGCAAAAAAGTTTTAGCAGCGATGCTTTCAATTGCGATCCTTTGTCCTGCCTGTGGGCAGGATATTAAGGCGGCAGAAACAGAAGGAACTACAAATGCAACATATGAAGCGGTTGACGAGTATGAATACTTCAACGCAATGATCGATACTTATTATGACGCAATGAACGCAGAACTCGGAGTTATTGCATGGCTAAAAAATACTGATCCGGAAGAGTATATTGTCCAGCATAAGCAGATCACAGAAAAATACCATGATTTATACGATCTGGATGTGCCGGAAAGTATTTACGATGTATTCTCAGAAGAGGATATTCAGACGGTTGCAAGAGTTATCGAGTCGGAAACAAAAGGCGCACCGTTTATGAGCAAGGTTCATGTAGCAAACGTGATATTTAATCGGTATCAGGACAGTACATGCAATTTCCCTAGCGATCTTTCAGAAATCGTCACTCAGGACAAGCAGTTTGCGAGACAGGCTAAGAGCGCCACAGAAGAAACTATTCACGCTATGGAGTACGCATATATATTAGGCGATACGACAGATGGTGCGATGTGGTTCAACGTGGACGGGATTAAGTCTTGGGCGGAAAGAAATCGAGAGCGCTTATTTACAGACGAAGTTGGTCACACTTTCTATCGATAAACATTAGGAGGAGTTTTATTGACCGAAAAATACACTAATATGGAAAGAACAGATCTGATTTTGCAATGTATTGAGAAAGATGAAGAAATTCAATTTTACGAAAAACAAATAAAAAAACAACAAGTCCTTACAAAAAGTGATATTATGGAGCAGTTCCATTGCGAAAGTGATAAGGCTTTGAGAATTTTAAAAATGATGTTCCAGATGGGATATGGAAATAAAATCGGCAAAGAATATTATGTCTCTCTGAATTCGCAGCTTGATTTTTTAGACAAAATGAGAGGAAAAGAAGTTTTTATATAGCGTGTTGTTATGTTTGAACACGTTTCAACTATCACTTTCAACTATCACTTTTTAAAGTGATCTGTTAAAAACGAACGAAAAGCCTTTTAAATAAAAGGATTTTTAGAATACTGATGCAAAATTGTAAATTACAAATAAGATCTGACTTTGTGCAGAGACAGGGCTGGCGCTTCGGCAATATTTGTCGGGCGTCAGCCCTTTTTTATCGTATGAAAACTTCGTTTCCATACGATAAAAAACGCTCCGCGAGGATCGCACTGCGGCGGAATGGAAGAATGTCGCTTGCGCGACCCGCCGCAGGCGGAGAATCCTGTTTCGCAGGATTCTATTTTATTTCAAAGGAAAGGAACAAAGCCATGTACAACAAAGTTGACACAAACTTGAATTTCATGGAACGCGAAAAGAACGTTGAGCAGTTCTGGCGTGACAATGATATTTTTAAAAAGAGTATGGAACAGCGCAAGCAGGGTCCGACCTACACATTCTATGACGGACCTCCGACTGCAAACGGCAAGCCGCATATCGGACATCTGGAAACCCGTGTTATCAAGGACATGATTCCCCGTTACCGCACCATGAAGGGCTATTATGTACCCCGTAAGGCAGGCTGGGATACCCACGGACTTCCGGTTGAGCTGGAAGTGGAAAAGCTGCTGGGTCTGGACGGCAAGGATCAGATCGAACAGTACGGACTGGTTCCTTTTATTGATAAATGTAAGGAAAGCGTCTGGAAGTACAAAGGCATGTGGGAAAAATTTTCCGATACCGTTGGTTTCTGGGCAGATATGGACAATCCCTACATCACCTATGATGATAACTATATCGAATCCGAGTGGTGGGCATTAAAGCAGATCTGGGACAAAAACCTGTTATACAAAGGCTTTAAGATCGTTCCCTACTGTCCTCGCTGCGGAACACCGCTGTCTGCACAGGAGGTTGCGCAGGGCTATAAGGATGTCAAGGAACGTTCTGCAGTCGTTCGCTTCAAGGTAGTCGGCGAAGATGCTTATTTCCTGGCATGGACAACCACGCCGTGGACCCTGCCCTCCAACGTTGCACTCTGCGTAAATCCGAACGAAGCATACTGCAAGGTAAAAGCTGCTGACGGCTATACCTATTATATGGCAGAAGCTCTGCTGGATACTGTTCTTGGCAAGCTGAATGCGGAAAATCCGGAAGCTCCCGCCTATGAAGTGCTGGAAACCTACACAGGTAAAGATCTGGAATACAAGGCGTATGAGCCGCTGTTTGACTGTGCAGTGGATATCTGTAAAAAACAGAATAAGAAAGCCTACTATGTAACCTGCGATACGTACGTTACCCTGACAGATGGTACCGGCGTGGTTCATATCGCACCTGCATTCGGTGAAGACGATGCAAACGTAGGCAGAAAATATGATCTTCCGTTCGTACAGCTGGTAGACGGTAAAGGCGATATGACCAAAGAAACTCCCTGGCCGGGTGTATTTGTAAAGAAAGCAGATCCCCTTGTCCTGCAGGCTCTGGAGGATGCGCACCTGCTGTTTGCGGCTCCGAAGTTTGAGCACAGCTATCCTCACTGCTGGAGATGCGACACGCCCCTGATCTACTACGCAAGAGAATCCTGGTTCATCCGCATGACGGCAGTCCGCGATGAACTGATTGCAAATAACAATACTGTAAACTGGATTCCGGAATCCATCGGTAAAGGACGTTTCGGCGACTGGCTGGAAAACGTACAGGACTGGGGTATTTCCAGAAACCGTTACTGGGGAACTCCTCTGAACGTATGGGAGTGCTCCTGCGGACATATGGAATCCATCGGCAGCCGTCAGGAGCTGTTTGAAAAATCCGGCAACGAAAAGGCGCTGACTGTAGAGCTGCATCGTCCTTATATCGACGAGATCACAATGAAGTGCCCGGAGTGCGGCGGCACCATGCACCGTGTTCCCGAAGTAATCGACTGCTGGTTTGACTCCGGCGCAATGCCCTTTGCACAGCATCATTATCCCTTTGAAAATCAGGACGTATTTAAGAGACAGTTCCCGGCACAGTTCATTTCCGAGGCTGTTGACCAGACAAGAGGCTGGTTTTACTCTCTGATGGCGGAATCTACGCTGCTGTTTAACCGCTCTCCTTTTGAAAACGTTATCGTTATGGGTCACGTTCTCGATGAAAATGGTCAGAAGATGAGTAAGTCCAAAGGCAATGCGGTGGATCCCTTCGAAGCTCTGGAAAAATACGGCGCAGATGCAAACCGCTGGTATTTCTATACGGTATCCGCTCCCTGGATTCCGAAGCGTTACAGCGGCAAGGCGGTTATGGAAGGTCAGCGTAAGTTTATGAGCACGCTGTGGAACTCCTATGCGTTCTTTGTACTGTATGCAAATATCGATAATTTCAATGCGGCAGAGCACACTCTGGAATATGATAAGCTTTCCGTTATGGATAAATGGATTTTGTCCAGACTCAACACCATGGTAAAGGCTGTGGACGAAAACCTGGATCAGTACCGTATCCCGGAAGCTGCAAGAGCACTGCAGGATTTTGTGGATGATTTAAGTAACTGGTATGTAAGAAGAAGCCGTGAACGTTTCTGGGCAAAGGGCATGGAGCAGGATAAGATCAACGCTTACATGACACTGTATACAGCGCTTGTGACAACTGCCAAGGCTGCAGCCCCGATGATCCCGTTTATGACAGAGGATATTTACAGAAACCTTGTCTGCAGCGTAGATGCAAGCGCTCCGGAAAGCGTTCATCTGTGCGACTTCCCGACCGTGGATACCGCTATGATCGATGAGAAGTTGGAAGAGGATATGAAAGAGGTTCTGGAAATCGTCGTTATGGGACGTGCGTGCCGTAACACGGCAAACATCAAGAACCGTCAGCCTATCGGCACGATGTTTGTCAAAGCCGACAAGCAGCTGTCTGATTTCTATCAGGAAATCATCGAAGACGAATTAAATGTCAAGAAGGTAGTCTTCACAGATGACGTGCGTGACTTTACTGCATACACCTTCAAGCCTCAGCTGCGTACAGTTGGACCCAAATACGGCAAACAGCTTGGCGGCATCAAAAAGCATTTGGATGAGCTGGATGGAAATGCTGCAATGGATGAGCTGGAAAGCGTTGGAGCACTGAAATTTGACGTGAACGGCACAGAAGTGGAGCTGACCAAAGAGGACCTGCTGATCGATATGGCTCAGAAGCCCGGTTATGTATCTGAGGCAGACAACTACATGACAGTTGTTCTGGACACCAACCTGTCTGAGGAGCTGCTGGAAGAGGGCTTTGTATACGAAGTCATCAGCAAGATCCAGACTATGCGTAAGGATGCAGGCTTTGAAGTGATGGATCACATTAAGGTTTCTGTCTGCGGCAATGAGAAGGTAGAAGGCATTGTTGCACGGAATGAAGCAATGATCGCCGGCAAGGTTCTGGCGGATGCGTTCGTCGGTGAAGAGGCGCTTGCAGTCAGCAAGGAGTGGAACGTTAACGGAGAAACCGTTACCATTGGTGTAGAAAAAGTAAACGCATAAACAGTGCAAGCACGCGGCACGGGCAGGGCGGTTGAAGCGGCAGCCTGCCGTCAAATGGCTCCGCACGTGTCATGCGCAGCATCGGGAGGCTGGAGGAAGTGCGGCTGTCCGATGCTGATATACGAATAAAAAAATCCCGGAGCAGGATGCTATCTGGCAAATATTTGCCGAGAAGACATTCTGCTCCGGGATTTTTTGCGTCTCTGCCGGATGGCGAGGAGCGTTGCATCAAGCCTGCGCCCTTACTCGTCTCGCGTCAGCTTCCGGATCCAGTTGCCGTAATTGGATTCCAGAAAGGCGGGCACGCATTTAAAAATCTGATCTGCGTTCAGGCACCAGACCACGACGGTCGGGGATGCATGCATCACAAACGCCATGAAAAACGACAGCGGCAGGACGATGCACCAGATGCTGATCAGGTCCATTTTGACGACGAAAAGTGCGTTCCCGCCACCGCGGATGATGCCGTTATTGGTGGGCATCTGATAAGTCATGCCGACGCAGATGACACTCAGGATGATGAGAAAAGTATTTGCCATTTCCTTTGTGGCAGGCTGCAGATCGTAGATCGAGAGGATCGGGATACGGATGAAAAACAGTGTAATGCCGGACAGTACACCAATGCATAAAAACAGACGCTGCAGCAGTTTGGAATAGTGTTTTGTCAGTGGGATGTCACCGGAGCCGACTGCTTTTCCGATCATGACGGAGGCTGTGGAGGAAGCACCGACGGCGGTGGATTTGATGAGCATGTAAAGGGTCGAGGCAACGCTGTTTGCCGCGATGGCAGCAGCTGTCATATGCCCTAAAATAACGGTCTGCAGGGCAGCATTGACGCCCCAGAGTCCATTCGTGACGAGCATAGGGGCTGTTGTTTTGAGGTAATCCTTCGTCAGAACCGGATCGACATGGAAGTAATTGGAAAAATGCAGCCCGAGCTTTTTGCCTGCGCTGCGGAAAAGGTAAACAAGCAGAACGATAACCTCCAATATGCGGGCGGTCAGCGTGCCGATCGCCGCACCGCGGATGCCCAGCTGCGGGAATCCGAAATGACCGAAAATCAGAAGATAGTTAATCGAACAATTGACAAGAAGTGCCATGCAGGAAAGCCGGAACGCAATGCCGACGATTTCCACGCTTCGAAGGGTTGCGAGCAGAATCTGTGTGATTGCAAAGAACAGGTAAGTAAAACGGATAATACTCAGATACTGTGCGCCCTGTTCGAGGATGGCGGAATCCGTCGTGAAAATCCGAAGCGCCTGTATCGGGAAAATGCTGACCAGCAGGAATAAAACTGCAGAAAGCAAAAGCCCGAAGTGCATGGCGGATGCGGCGATTTTGCGCAGCGGGGAAAGCTGCTTTTTGCCCCAATACTGGCTGCCGAACATGACGAGTCCATCGCCCAGGGCAGTAAGCAGGCACTGATAGACGAACTGAATCTGATTGACGGCTGCAGCACCGGACAGTGCGGATTCACCGTAAGCTCCGAGCATCATGTTGTCGGCGAGATTGACGGAGAGCGTCACGACATTCTGCAGGACGAGCAGCGGATACATGGAAAAAAACGTCTTATAAAAAGCGGAATCGGACGGCTTTTTAGAATGGAATCCGAAGCGGCTGAGCCGGGAATCGGACAAATTTTGGCTGGAAATGGATTGTTCCTGTTGCATGGGAGTGACCTCTTTCGTAAATACATTTTTCTACGGGAGTAAGCTACGAGTGCACTGTACCACGTTTTGCTATGTAAAAACAATGGAAAAAAACAACTTCTTGCACGAATGCAGGGGGAGAATTATAATAGAAATGGCATTTTGGCAGTTTGTGAACAGAAGTTAGAGAAAACTGACCAAAATGACCGCAGCAGAAATGAGGATTGCAATGAATTTACTTTCCATAGAACATTTATCAAAATCATACAGCCGACGGCAGCTGTTTGACGATACGTCGTTTTTTCTGCAGGAGGGCGAAAAGGTCGGGATCATCGGTATCAACGGAACCGGCAAGTCCACGCTGTTAAAAATCATGGCGGGGCTGGAAGAGACGGACGAGGGTACAGTGACGAAAGCGAACCATGCGGTGATCGCCTATCTGCCCCAGCACCCGGTCTTTGATCCGGAAATGACGGCCCTTGACTGTGTGCTGGCAGGACACAGGGAGTTGTCCGGACCGGAATCCGGGCAGGCAGAGGAGCGGGATCATCAGGATGAGGCGGCGCTTGTGACAAAGGCGAAAACGATGCTGACGAAGCTGGGCGTTTCGAATTTTGACCAGAAATCGGGCGAGCTATCCGGTGGACAGAGAAAACGCCTTGCGCTGGTGAGCGTTTTATTAAAGGAAGCGGATATTTTGCTTCTGGACGAGCCGACGAACCATCTGGACCATGAAATGGCGGACTGGCTGGAGGAGCAGCTAAAACAGCGCAAAGAGGCGTTGGTGATGATTACCCATGACCGGTATTTCTTAGACAGTGTGTGCAATCGGATCGCAGAGGTCGACAAGGGAAAGCTTTATTCTTATGACACGAACTATGCCGGTTATCTGGAATTAAAGGCGCAGCGGGAAGAAATGGCACAGGCAACGGAGTCAAAGCGCCAGAATATCCTTCGGACAGAGCTTGCATGGGTACAGCGCGGTGCGCGGGCGCGTTCGACAAAGCAGAAAGCGCGTCTGGAACGCTATGAAGAGCTGAAAAATCGCAAGGCGCCGGAGACGGACGGACAGGTGGAGCTCGGCAGCATTTCCACGCGCCTTGGCAGGACGACCCTGGAAGCCCGTCATGTGGAAAAGGGATACGGGGACAGAATTCTGATTCACGACTTTTCATATATTTTTCTGAAAAATGACCGTGTCGCGTTTATCGGCGCAAACGGATGCGGAAAGACGACGCTGATGAAGCTTTTGACCGGAAAGGAACAGCCCGACAGTGGTGAAATTATCGTCGGACAGACTGTGAAAATCGGCTATTATGCGCAGGAAGTGACGCATATGGATCCGAATATGCGCGTGATTGACTACGTCCGTGAGGTTGCGGAATTTGTGCCGACGACGGAGGGAAGCGTGTCTGCGGCGAAGATGCTGGAGCGCTTTTTGTTTGAAGGAAGCGAGCAGTATACGGAGATCGGGCGCCTTTCCGGTGGGGAAAAACGGCGGCTGAATCTGCTGCGGGTGCTGATGGGCGCGCCCAATGTTCTCATTTTGGATGAGCCGACCAACGACCTCGACATCACAACGCTGACAGTGCTTGAGGATTATCTGGATCATTTTGAGGGGATCGTCATCATCGTTTCCCATGACCGGTATTTTCTCGACCGGACGGTGAGCCGGATTTTCGCCTTCGAAGAGGGCGGACATCTGCAGCAGTACGAAGGCAATTACAGCGATTATGCGCTGCGTAAAAGTATGGAGACGCAGGAATTTGACAGTATAACAGAAGCCGGAAACGGCGGCAGAAAAGAAACATCAGGGGAAAGGGGCGAGTCTGCAAGGGCAACCTGGAAAAAGCCTGCGCGGAAGCTGAAATTTACCTATCAGGAACAGAAGGATTATGATACGATTGAACAGGAGATGGCGGATCTGGAAGATTTGGTCTGTCGACTGGACGAGGATATTCTGAAGGCGGCGACGGACTTTGTCCGTTTAAACGAGCTGTCGAAGCAAAAGGAAGAGGCTTCTGCAAAGCTCGAAGAAAAAATGGAACGGTGGATGTATCTGGAAGAAAAAGCTGCCAGAATTGAAGCCGGAGAACTGGAGGAAAACACAGAAAATGAGTAAGAAACTGGAACGTAACGACCCGTGCTGGTGCGGCAGCGGTAAAAAGTACAAGAATTGCCACATGCGGTTCGATGAAAAGATTCATGGCTTTGAGCTGGAAGGTCATATCGTGCCGAGACATGATATAATCAAGACGCCGGAGCAGATTGAGGGTATCCGGGAGAGCGGTAAAGTGAATATCGCCGTTCTGGATTATGTGGCAGAGAATATCCGTGCCGGAATCAGCACAGAGCAGATTAACAAATGGGTTGATGACAAAACCCGTGAACTGGGCGGCATCCCGGCTCCACTCGGCTACGAGGGCTTCCCGAAGAGCGTTTGCACTTCCATCAACGACGAGGTTTGCCATGGTATTCCAAGTGAGGACGTGATCTTAAAAGAGGGCGATATCATTAACGTGGATGTTTCTACGATTTACAAAGGATATTTCTCCGATTCTTCGAGAATGTTTATCATCGGGAAGACGACGCCGGATAAGGAAAAGCTCGTGCGGGTTGCAAAGGAGTGCGTGGAAGAGGGCATCAAGGCGGTAAAACCGTGGACATTTCTGGGGGATATGGCGGATGCGGTCAACCGTCATGCAAAGGAAAACGGCTATAGTATCGTTGTGGATATCGGCGGACATGGCGTTGGACTGGAATTTCATGAAGATCCCTTTGTCAGCTATGTAACGCCAAAGGGGACAGAAATGCTGATGGTACCCGGAATGGTATTTACGATTGAGCCGATGGTAAATGCCGGAACCGCTGAAATTTATCAGGACGCCGATAATGGCTGGACGATTTATACAGATGACGGCAAGCCGTCCGCACAGTGGGAGGTTACCGTTGCGGTAACAGAGGATGGCTGTGAGGTTTTGGTGTGGTAAGGTGCTTTTGCGGGCTTGCCGCCGATAAATAAAAAATTATTCCATAATCTGATTGTCCAGTAGGATTTCCGGCAGCAAAAGAGTTGTTTTTAATTTTTCCCCAGCTCCCAGAATGCGACTGCGCTTGCAGCGGCAACATTTAAGGAATCCACTCCGTGGAACATCGGGATACAGACAGTGTCGTCGCAGTTGTCGATGGTTTCATCCAACAGTCCTTCTCCCTCGGAGCCGAGGATGACAGCGAGCTTTTGTTTGGAAGAAAGCTTTGGATCATCAATCGAAACAGAATCACGGCGAAGCGCCATCGAAACGGTGTGGAAGCCGTGATTTTTTAATTCGGAAATCCCAGGAAGCGGCCAGCTGCTGTCCAGAAAGGTCCACGGAATCTGGAAAACGGTTCCCATGCTGACGCGGATCGCGCGCCGGTAAAGCGGATTGGAGCAGTCAGAGGTCAGCAGCACGCCGTCCATGCCGAGAGCGGCAGCAGAGCGGAAAATCGCGCCGATGTTGGTGGGATTCATAATATTTTCCAGAATAACAAGACGGCTGGAAGTCCGGCAGAGCGCCTCGACGGAGGGGAGCCTCGGACGTCTCATGGCGCAGAGCATACCGCGGGTCAGGGCAAAGCCTGTCAGCTGTGTGAGCACCTCAAACGGGGCGGAAAAAAACGGGATGTCCGGGCAGCGTTCCAGAAACGGAACCGCCTGATTTTCCAGATGTCTGTCTTCCGTCAGAAAAGAGATCGGGATGCAGCCGGCGTCCAGCGCGCGTTCGATGACCTTTGGGCTTTCGGCAATAAAAATTCCATTCTGTGGGTCGCAGCGGTTTAACAGCTGATTCTCGGAAAGGCGGGCATAGATGTCCAGCTGCGGGTCAAGAAAATCAGTGATCGGTAGGATGGTCGGCATATGTTTTACATTCTCCAGCTTCTTTGAGCGCCCGGTTCCATTTGCGGAGCGTGTCGGGGTCAATTTTACAGATTTCTCTATCGTAAGTATAAATTCCGTTTGTTTCCTCTTCAATATCGGAAAGCTGTGTATACACGGTCGCGCCGATGCCTTTTTTGACAGCGGGCAGAATCGTCTGTCGGATCAGGTCGATATAGCCGTAGGTCAGCGCACCGGTGGAGTTGAATTTTTTGTAGCCGTATACTTTTTTACAGCAGCTGTGTCCGGGGATCGAAAGGGAATATCCTCCGAATTCGGTCAGCGCCGCCGCGCGTTTGCTTTCCGGTTTGAATTTTAATTTCAGAAAATAATAATGCAGGCTCAAAATATCGCCGCCCTTCTGATCAAACCAGCCGCTTGCGTGATCGACCAGTCGGGAGGAATCGAGCGTGCGGATTTGTTCGCATGCCGCGAGCGCGTCGAACTGCCCCCAGCCTTCATTAAATGGAACCCAGACGACGATGCTGGGATGGTTGTACAAAAAGGCGATGGTTTCTGTGATTTCGCGCCGGAATTCGTCTTTTCCCTCGGGATGGAGCCGGGAGAGCAGACCGGCGTGCTTTTCATCGTCGGAAAAAGAAATATGATTCCAGTTCATCAAAGTCGCCAGATAGGTGACGAACCAGTGCTTATAGGCGGAACCGCCGTTTACCATGTCCTGCCAGACGAGCATGCCCAGCTGGTCGCAGTGGTAGTAAAAACGCTCGGGCTCGATTTTGGCGTGCTTGCGCAGCATGTTGAAGCCGAGCTCTTTCATCCGCGAAATATCGGCGATCAACGCCTCGTCCGTCGGTGCGGTGTAGAGACTTTCCGGCCAGTAGCCCTGATCCAGTACCCCCGCCTGAAAATAGGGTTTATTGTTTAAGTAAAAGCGCTGTGTGCCGTCCGGCGCGGTCTGGATATCGCATTTTCGCATCGCAAAATAGCTGGATACGCGGTCGGCGCCGCTTTTTAGGCTGACGAGATATAAAAACGGGTCCTCCGGTGTCCAGGGATGGAAATCGGGCAGAGAAACGATCAGCTCGGAGTTGGTCATACCGTTTATGCAGAACGGCTCCATGTCCTTACCGGAGATCACGCATTCGACCGGGGCGGAATGCTGTGTCAGCACTTTTAAGTGGACGAGTCCCTGATCATAGTCGGTGTGATAAAAAATCTGTTCGATATAATTGACTGGAACAATTTCCATCCAGACCGTCTGCCACAGGCCGCTCTGCGCCGTATAAAACATGCCGCCGGGCTTTAAAGACTGCTTGCCCCGCGCATGCCAGGACGTGTTGCTTTCATCCTGAATCCGGACGATCAGTTCGTTGTCGCCTTCCTGGAGATAATCCGTGATATCTGCAGAAAAAGGCAGATAGCCGCCGCAGTGACGCACTGCAGAAATCCGATTGACAAAAACCTCTGCTGTGTGGTCTGCAGCGCCGAAATGGAGCAGGATGCGCTTATCCTGCTGCGGTTTTGCGAGGGGGATGGTGCGGCGGTACCAGAGATATTCGCCGGGCTTTAGCTGTCTGGAAACGCCCGAAAGCTGACATTCCGGAGAAAACGGAACCAGAATGCTCAAATCGAAGGAAAGCGGGATTTCCGGTGTTTTGGAAAAAGCGCATTCCCAACGCCCGTTCAAATTCAAATAAGAAGTACGAACCAGCGACGGCCGCGGATATTCCGGGAGAACGTTATGTTCATCGACCTGCCGACTGAATTTTGTCTGAAGCTGTATCATAATGCCTCTCATTCTGTCCTGCAGCAGTGACAATCCCATGCAGGGCAATCCTTGCGGAGTGGTTTTTTATATCTATGATGCCGGATGGATCCGTGGGAAACATGGCAAAAGCCCCTGACCTTGAGGCCTGTAGATTGTTCTGTGCTGCGCACTCCAACAATCCTGGCATCATCCTATATCAGTATATAGGAATGGAAAATTTTTGACAAGAATCGACCCGGAAAATGTATCGCAATTCGCGTGTCCCTTTTCGCAGGAAAGCTGAGCTGCGAATCAGCGGAAGGTATCGTAAAAAACAAATATTTTAACGCACAGAACATCTGTTTGTCAATCAGTTTGTAACTGGATGACAGAGGTAAAAATCTGGAATAAAATAATAACAGAGTAAAAACAGGCTGCCGCAATCCCACTGGTGTAAGGCGATGGGGAGTTCACAATGCAGACAGGGGCGATGATGATGAAGAGCAGGATGACGGTAACAGAGGCGCTGAAGGAGCGCGAACTTTTAAAGAAGCGGATCACGAAGAAGATCGGACAGCTGGGAAGGGAGGCAGGCACGGACGGCGCTTTTGCAGAACGGAGAAGCGCGCGGTTCGACGCGTCCAAGACAGGCAGAAAGCCGGCACAGTCAGCGATGTCTGGCAGCATAGGACATGGTGCAGTATCTGACGGGACAAGTGCGCATTGCGGTGCGCACCTCGATGCCGCCCTGCAGCAGATCCAGGACCTGATCCTCCGGTATGATTCGATCTGCAGCGCGGTCGCCAGATCGAACGGGGAGACATGGCTGGATACCTCGCGCGGCTATATGACCGTCTCGGAGGCAGTCGCTCTGCGCAGCCGCCTGAACGATAAAGAGACAGCAGACACTGCATTTGAACAGCTGTTGACGAATCATCTGGAAAGCATTTTGAAAAAACAAAAGGTGTTTTCCAAGCACGGACAGAATCCGTCTGGACGCCGCCCGGCACTGAAAGGAAATGTAGTGATTTTGCAGAATCCGTCTGCAGGAAGAGGCAGCGCCGGGCAGGAGAAAGGCAGCCGTGCCGACGCTGGACAGCTCAAGCCGCCGCAGCCTATCCTTTCTGCACAGGAGTTGTCGAAGCTCCGCAGTCTGACAGAAAGGATTCAGGAGAGCAGGGAAGAATTACTTCTGGAGCTGGACACGAAGCTTGCGCTGTCAAATGCTGCAACCTGGATCGAAGTGTAGCAGCAGGAGACCTGAATCCGCCGAGCCTGTTTGGAGGTGGATGCAAAACTTTGAAGAGGTCTGCGAAGCAGGAAGCCCATTGGCTTTAGACAATGGGTAGTGCACATCCTCCTCAATAGGACAGAATGATACGTATAACAAAACGGATTGCTCAGACCCTCCGCACGAAATTCCCAAAACGAACCCAAGACACACTACCCTCCCCGGTAGTTGTGCCCCAAGCAAACAAAATTTAGTCTGGTAGAAAAGATAGAAAGATAGTTTAAATTTTGATTGATGATACAGACCTGCCGGAGTTGCCGGACGGGTTGAAATCCATGAGAACGGTCAGCGCTGTCCGGGCGCGGGAATTCCGCATGGCTGTGCGGTGGGTCTTTTCCAGTAAGCTGTAACGAATCTTTGGGTGCGAGTCCGTACAATGGGACACGCAATGAGGTAGAATAAATAGAAAATAACAAGTAACTGTTCCGCAGGTCTGCGCATTTACTGCGCTGACCGTAAGAAAACTTAGAACAGAAGGGCAAAACAGAGAAGATGGAGAGACAGCAAGGAGGTAGAAATGGGATATCCGCTTATCGACGTGTTACGGACAGGACAGAGGTTAAAAGAAGCCTGTATTAAGAAAAATATCGAGGCAAAAGAAATCAAACAATTTTTGGGACTGGCGGCGATGCAGTCTATCTATAACTGGTTTCAGGGCAAGGCATTGCCATCACTGGACAATTTTTATGCGCTGAGCAGTTATCTCGGAACAGAATTGGATTCCCTGATCGTGCCGCAGGGACGTCATCAGGAGCATGAAATATTGGAAGACGCCTCCTTTTTCAGACGGCAGGCAGTTTATTTTGGTTTTTTGCTGGAAGCAGAAGCGCAGAGCAGTTCATAAAATCGTAAAGGACGAGTGAACTGTAATACCAAATTTTCCGGAAATCCCGCGGCGTGTGTTGTAGGAGAGAAAGTTCCTTGCTATAATAAAAAGATGAGGTTGGCGAGATCACAATGCAGTCAGGCTGCATCGCAGCCATAGGCAGGGGCAGCAGGAACGGACCGCAGACAGCGGGAGCGGAGGCTTACAGCATGATCACACGGGAACAGATTCGAAAGCTGGCAGGGTATTCCTATTCCAGAGGGGTAGATATCTGGCGGCAGGGCAAGATCAGGCGCTTTCAGATAAAAACTACGAAAAAAGGCAGGCAGATTCAGGCGGACGTCAAAGGGAGCGGGAGAAATCTTTATGACGTGAGGATCCTGCTGGATGAGGAAGAAGACAGCGTGCAGGAGGCATGGTGCGATTGTCCTGCATTTTATTCCTATGAGGGTCTGTGCAAGCATTGTACGGCGGTGCTTTTATATTATCTGGAAAATCCGGACCGGGTGGAAGAAGAGCATATGAGTCTGTCGGAGTTCCTGAAACAGCGTGGGCTGGAAGGCATCCAGAAAGAAATCGGTGAAGCAACGGACGGGATAAAGATTCAGGAAAATCTCAGGTCCCCGGGAAATACTACAGCCTCCAGAAGCGATAGCATGCTTCTTGCCGGTGTTCCGAAGCGGAAGACGACCAGACAGTTAAAAGAGCTTCTGCAGAAACAGACTGCCCGGCATATGCTTCCGGTTCTGCAGGAAGAAAGCTTTGGGAAGGTGCGTCTGGAGCCGCTTCTTATTTGTGATACGCGTGAATGCCGGGCGGAATTTCGGATCGGGATCGGCAGGATGTATATTGTAAAGGATATTTTTTCCATGATCCGTGCGCTTCGGGAGCAAAGCAGCTATTCCTATGGAAAAAGTCTGGAATTTGTTCATATAAAAGGAAGCTTTACCGAAGAATCGCGACCGCTTGTGGAATTTCTGGAGCAGTGGGTTGGTCGTTATGAAAAGGCGTATCTGCAGATGAGCGGTTATTCCTATCTGTATCGGGCAGCGCTCCCGAAAGCTCGGACGATCGTGCTGGATGGCTGGGGACTGGATGGATTTCTGGATGCGATGGGAAACCGGGTGTTTTATGTACAGCTGGATGGAACGGAGAGCCGTTGGCATGTCACGGACGCAGCACTGGAACGCAGATTGCAGCTGACGGGAACGGAAGGTGGTGCAGAGCTTTCCCTGGAAAATGTGTTCGGATATGCCTGTGAACGGGATCAGGTGTATTTTAAGGACGGACTGATTTATCGGGTTTCCAATGAAGGGCTGGGAGAAGTGACCGAGTTTTTGGACTGTATGAAAAAGCTCCCGAACCGGACGGCTTTTTTGCAGGAAGAGGATTTGCCGGCATTTTTCAGACAGTTGATGCCGATATTAAAAGAACATTTTCAATGCGAGATCAAAGGAGTCGATGAAAAGCAAACGGAATTGTCGGCAGTAAAATTCCAGTTTTATCTGGATATGCCACAGGAGAAACTGGTCAGCTGTCGTGCAATCGCCTGCTATGGAGAACGGGAGTATAGTGTATACGATCTGACAGAGGATATTGACAGGCGGGATCTTGTCAGCGAGTCGGAAGCAGCGCGGATTTTAAGCTCCTATTGCAATACTTATGATGATCTGAAAAAAGAAATGATTATTTATCAGGACGATGAATTGTTTTATCGTCTCCTGACAGAAGGAATCGTGCAGCTTTCTGCAATCGGTGAGGTGTATGTTTCCGATGCGCTGAAAAAAGTGCGGGTTCTGCCGTCGCCCGGCGTATCCGTTGGAATTTCCATGGGCGGCGACTTGTTGGAGCTGACAGTGTCTTCTCAGGATATGCCGAGGGAAGAGCTGATGGAAATTTTGTCCCGTTATGATCGGAAACGAAAATTCTACCGGCTCAAGAACGGCGACTTTGTAAATATGGAAGAAAATGGTCTGGAATCCCTGCAGGAGGTGCGCCAGGCGCTGCAGCTGACAGATAAGCAGCTGATGCAGGACAAAATCGAGGTTCCGGCGTACCGGATGCTGTATCTGGATGAGGCACTGCAGGAAAACACCATGATGGAAGTAATTCGGGATGTATCTTTCGCAAGTCGGATCGAGAAGCTGCAGAATCCGGATTTCGAAAAGGACTATGTGCCGGACTCCTTAAAAGGAATTTTGCGGGAATATCAGAAAGCCGGTGCCGCGTGGATTGGAATGCTTTACAGCAACCGGTTCGGCGGAATTCTGGCGGACGATATGGGGCTTGGAAAAACGCTGCAGGTCATCAGCTTCCTATTGACAGAGCACACCGGATGCAGCCTGATCGTCTGCCCGGCGTCACTTGTTTATAACTGGAAGCATGAGCTGGAACGGTTTGCGCCTTCGCTGAAAGCGGATATGGTAACGGGAAATGTTCAGCAGCGCAAGGAAGTTCTGGATCGCTGGAAAGAAGTGGATGTATTGATTACGTCCTATGATCTGCTCCGTCGGGATATCACAGACTATCAGGAGCTTCATTTTTTCTGCGAGGTGATCGATGAAGCGCAGTATATCAAAAATCACGGAACGCAAGCGGCGAGGGCAGTCAAGCAGGTTCAGACCGGATTCCGGCTTGCGCTGACGGGTACACCGATAGAGAACCGGCTGAGTGAACTGTGGAGCATTTTTGATTATCTCATGCCCGGGTATTTGTACAGCTATCAGCGGTTTCGGACAGAGCTGGAACAGCCGATTGTCCAGCATAAGGACGAAGACGCTGCGAAGCGGCTGCAGCGGCTGATCCGTCCATTCGTCCTGCGGCGCCTGAAAAAAGAAGTGCTGCAGGATTTGCCGGACAAGCTGGAGGAAAACCTGTATGCCGATATGGATGGGGAGCAGCAGGAGCTGTATGATGTCCATGTCAGACGTATGAAGCTGATGCTGGAGGAAAAATCCGACGAGGAAATCCGGACGGATAAGATCGAAATTCTGGCGGAACTGACGCGCCTTAGACAGCTTTGCTGCGATCCGGCGCTTTTGTATGATAATTATAAAGGAGGCTCTGCAAAGACAGAGCTTGTGCGTGGGCTGATCCGAAACGCAGTGGAAAACGGGCACAAGGTACTCCTGTTTTCTCAGTTTACAACGATGCTGGAACGCCTGTACCGGATTTTGGAGGAGGAAAAGATTGCAAGCCACATGCTGACCGGCGCGACTCCGAAAGAAAAGAGAATCGAAATGGTGGAGTCGTTTGCGCACGATGAAGTTCCGGTATTCTGTATTTCTCTGAAAGCGGGAGGAACCGGGTTGAATCTCACGGCGGCAGATGTGGTGATCCATTTCGATCCGTGGTGGAACAGCGCAGTACAGAATCAGGCGACGGACCGTGCACACCGGATCGGGCAGAAAAATGTGGTCAATGTTTACCGGATTCTTGCCAAAGGGACGATTGAAGAGAAAATCGTGGAGCTGCAGGAACGCAAGCTGCAGCTTTCAGACAGAATCCTCGGAGGGGAGAGCCTGCAGGCGCAGGGTCTGACCCGCGAGGAACTGTTGGAACTGCTGCGGTGAGTGCTGTCAAATTCAGGATACGGCTCTCTGGCAGGCGTGCAGCAGATGCTCGTGCTCATATTTTTCCTTGGTTGCCATACCGCCGCGGATATGGCGCTCGGATTTGTTGATATCGAGTACCTTTCGGGCTTCTTTTGCCAGAGCTGGATTGACCTGCATCAGCCGTTCCGTGATATCTTTATGTACAGTGGATTTGCTGATTCCAAACTGACGGGCAGCTTGTCGGACGGTCGCGTTGGATTCGATAATATAGCCGGCTACTGCCAGGGCACGTTCTTCAATATATTCTTTCATAAAATCCCCTAAAGAACATTTTTTACAAGATATTACGGGGACAGGGAAAATATGCTATACTCAGCGTAAGGGAAAAAGCCAGACAAATGAGAAATAAAAAACCGCATATTTTGCGGGATGGAGGGGAAAATGCTTTATTCGGGGAAGGATCTGCGGAAACTGATTATACCGCTGATCATTGAACAGATTCTTGCAATTGCTGTTGGAATGGCGGATACGATTATGGTTTCTGCGGCGGGAGAAGCGGCGGTTTCAGGCGTTTCACTGGTAGACACGGTCAACATTTTGCTGATCAATGTGTTCTCTGCTCTGGCAACCGGCGGTGCAGTCGTTTCAGGACATTTCCTTGGGAAAAAGAAAAGAGAGGACGCATGTAAGTCGGCATGGCAGATCTTATTGTTCGCCACACTGCTCGCGTTCGTTATTTCCGTTATTTTTATAACGGCACATGATCCGCTGCTGCGTCTGATGTTCGGTAAAATCGAGGATGACGTTATGAAGGCGAGCAAGACCTATCTGATTATCACGACGTATTCGTTTGTTGCACTTGCCATATATAATTCCTGTGCGGCGTTGTTTCGGGCGATGAACGAATCAAAGGTGACGATGTGGGTGTCCTTGCTGATGAATGTAATCAATGTGGTCGGCAATGCGATCTGCATTTATGGTTTGCACATGGGTGTAGCAGGCGTTGCGATCCCGACTACCACTTCCAGATATGTAGCGGCAGTTGTGATTTTTTTGTTGATGTTCCAAACCAAAAAAGAAATCAACCTCTGTGGGCAGATTACCTGGAAGTTTAATGGCAGTCTGATTAAGAAGATCCTGTATATCGCGATTCCAAACGGTCTGGAAAATAGCATGTTCCAGCTGGGTAAAATTCTCGTTATGAGTGCAGTCGCAACAATGGGGACTTCTGCGATCGCTGCAAATGCGGTTACGGGCACAATTGCGAACTGGAATAACCTGCCGGGCTTTGCCATCAACCTTGCGATCGTATCGGTAGTCAGCGTATGCGTTGGCGCAGGAAGATATGACCAGGCGCGTTATTATACCAGACGTCTTTGCAGGGATGCGATGATCGGGATCGGCTGTCTGTCGATCATTCTTTACCTGTCAGCTCCGATACTGGTAACCTTTTTCAATCTCGGACCGGATGCAGCTCAGCTGACGATTCAGATTGTACGGATCCATGCGGTTGCAAGTGCATTTCTTTGGATGCCGGCGTTTGGCGTTCCGAATACACTGAGGGCAGCAGGCGATGTAGTCTGGCCGATGAGTGTTGCTATTTTTTCCATGTGGGTATTTCGAGTCGTGCTTGCTTACGTATTCACTTATGTTTGTCACTTTGGCCTGGTTTCCATTTGGATGGCGATGTTTATCGACTGGGTTGTACGGGAAATCTTCTATGTGCTCCGATATAAGGGACATAAATGGGAGCATTTTGCGCAAAAAAGTTGAAATAAGGTTACCGAATTGCAGTGACTTTAGACGGTGAATGATTAATCGGTGCGATGGTCGATCTTTTTCGTAAATCAGAAAAGGAAACGGCATGGAAAACCTTTGACAGAACAGGGGATTCCAACTATAATTGTTCATTATGATGATATCAGGTCAGTGGTCATGGAGTGCGGGTACACTTTTTCAGACTGTTGGCCCTGTTGTTTCAATATTAACTCGAGGAGGAGACGAATGGATCGGGAACTTGTTATTGTTCTTGACTTTGGCGGACAGTACAATCAGCTGATTGCCAGAAGAGTCAGAGAATGTAATGTATATTGTGAAGTGCATCCTTATACGCTCAGTCTGGATAAGATCCGGGAAATGAACCCTAAGGGTATCATCTTTACAGGTGGTCCCAACAGTGTATACGGAGAGGATTCCCCCAGATGCCCGAAAGAGATATTCGAAATGGGTATTCCGATTCTGGGAATCTGTTATGGATCACAGCTTATGTCCTATATGCTGGGCGGCAGCGTAAAAACTGCGCCTGTCAGCGAATATGGTAAGACTGAGGTTGCAGTGGATACAGAATCTGCATTATTTAAAAATGTATCCCCCAGCACGATCTGTTGGATGAGTCATACCGATTATATTGAAAAAGCACCGGAGAAATTCAAAATTACAGCCCATACACCAGTGTGTCCGGTTGCAGGAATGGAAAATGCAGAGAAGAAGCTGTATGCAGTACAGTTCCATCCGGAGGTTATGCATACTCAGGAAGGCACTAAGATGCTTTCCAATTTCGTATATGATATCTGTGGATGCACAGGCGACTGGAAGATGGATTCTTTCGTGGAGACAACGATCCACCAGATCCGTGAAAAGGTTGGAGACGGCAAGGTGCTGTGTGCACTTTCCGGCGGTGTGGATTCTTCTGTTGCAGCAGTTCTGCTGTCCAAGGCGGTCGGCAAGCAGCTGACCTGTGTGTTTGTAGATCATGGCCTGCTTCGTAAAAACGAAGGAGATGAAGTAGAAGCTGTATTTGGCCCGGAAGGTCAGTACGACTTAAACTTTATCCGCGTAAACGCACAGGAACGTTTCTATTCCAAACTGGCGGGTGTTTCTGATCCTGAAAAAAAACGCAAGATTATTGGAGAAGAATTTATCCGGGTATTCGAAGAAGAAGCAAAGAAAATCGGTGCTGTGGATTTCCTCGTACAGGGAACGATTTATCCGGACGTAATCGAGAGTGGTCTCGGTAAATCTGCTGTGATCAAGTCTCATCATAACGTAGGCGGTCTTCCGGACTGCGTTGATTTCAAGGAAATCATTGAGCCGTTGCGTCTTCTGTTTAAAGATGAGGTTCGTCGTGCCGGTCTGGAACTTGGCATTCCTGAATACCTCGTATACCGTCAGCCATTCCCCGGCCCTGGTCTGGGTGTTCGTATTGTAGGCGAAGTGACTCCGGAGAAAGTTCGTATCGTTCAGGATGCAGACGCTATCTACCGCGAAGAGCTTGCCAAAGCAGGCTGCGACAAAGGACTGGGACAGTTCTTTGCAGCGCTGACCAACATGCGTTCTGTTGGCGTTATGGGCGATGAAAGAACCTACGATTATGCAGTTGCGCTGCGCGCAGTCATCACATCTGATTTTATGACCGCAGAAGCTGCAGAAATCCCGTTTGACGTGCTGTTCAAAGTTATGACCCGCGTCATCAATGAGGTGAAAGGCGTCAACCGCGTACTCTACGATTTGACGAGTAAGCCGCCTGGGACGATTGAGTTTGAATAACGGATTAAAATGCCGAAAGCCTGTATTTATGCGGGCTTCCGGCATTTGTTTTATCAAATGGCTCTAGTTTGGCTCTATTTGTGGGGAGAGTAATTGATGCAAATGTAATTATTCAGAAGAATGAAAAGGAAAAAATGATATGAAGAAATGCAAACTTCTTTTATTTGATTTAGACGGAACTTTATTACAGAGTGACAAAACAATATCAACCAGAACATTATCAGCTCTAAAAAAATGCAGGGGAAATGATATATTGATAGGTGTTTCCACCTCCAGAAGTGAGCAAAACTCTTTGGTATTTTTAAATGAATTGATGCCCGATATTTTAATATCGAGTGGAGGTGCATTAGTAAAATACAAAACAGAATATATTTATAGGGTAGAATTTTCCGAAGAAGAAACGAATGTGATGATTGACATGGCAAGAAATATTTGTGGAAATGATTGCGAAATTACGATAGACACAATAGATGCACATTATTGGAATTATAAAATAGATCCTAAGAAGTTAGATAAGAGTTGGGGAGATAGTATTTATACAGATTTTTCAGATTTTAACGAATGTTCATTAAAAATGTGTGTCGAGATATTTAATCAAGATAAGGCAGATAAGCTGGCTCGAAGTCTCTCTGATTGTGATTGTATTCGTTTCTCTGATGGATTTTGGTACAAGTTTACAAAAAAGAATGTGACGAAAGAAAACGCAATTATGAAGATTACGGAAGTATGTGGATTTAGTACAGATTCAATTATTGCATTTGGAGATGATTATGCAGATATCGGAATGCTTGAATTATGTGGAACAGGTGTTGCAATGGGGAATGCGATTGATGAGGTAAAAGAGAGAGCGGATATTGTAATTGGTTCAAATGACGAAGAGGGAATTGCGGATTTTATTGAGAATGAAATATTATAGATATGTACATGGAGAGGAAATATGGTGGAAGTAAGATTTTATGATACAGTTAATGATGAACTATTGAAATTTGCAGTGATTATCTCACAGAGTAACGGCAAGTGGGTATTTTGCAAGCATAAAGAAAGAGATACATATGAGGTGCCGGGAGGGCATAGAGAAGCTGGGGAGGTTATTTTTGAAACAGATAAAAGGGAGTTGTAGGAAGAGACTGGAGCTATCAAATTTGAGATAAAACCAATATGCGTATATTCGGTGACAGGTAAAACTAGAGTAAATGATACCGGTGAAGAAACGTTTGGACTGCTTTGTTTTGCAGAGATAACTGAATTTGCGAAAGAATTACATAGCGAAATGGAGAAAGTTGTGCTTATGGACGAGTTGCCGGAGAACTGGACATATCCGTTGATACAGCCGAAATTGATAGAAAATAAAGAGAACCTAAAATTATATTGACTTATATAGATGGACGATATATACTGTAGACAACCGATATATAGATTATCTACATAAGGAGGATTAGATATGGCTGTTGATAAGGCATTAATTTCTGGAAGTATGACAATGCTTCTACTCAGATTACTTGCGGAAAAAGATATGTATGGTTACGAGATGATTGATACTCTGCGTAAAAAATCCTGTAATGTGTTTGAATTGAAAGCAGGAACATTGTATCCTTTATTGCATGGTTTAGAAGGAAAAGGATTGCTTAAGGTATATGAGCAGGAATATGTTGGTAAGACGAGGAAGTATTATAGCATCACGAAAGAGGGAAGAGCATTGCTGGAAACAAAGAAAGCAGAATGGAACGAATATCAATCTGCTGTAGCCAATGTTCTTGCAATGGGGGTGTAGATATGGAAAAATATTTGGAAAAACTGTTATTGCAAATTCGTTGTAAAAAAGCAAGACCATATATTGCCGAGGAGATAAAGGGACATATTGAAAGTCAGATAGAAGACAATATTGCTGATGGAATGTCATATGAAGAAGCAGAAAAAAATGCTGTTGCAGATATGGGTGATCCGATTGCGGTTGGTATTTCATTGGATAAAATTCATAAGCCCCAGATTGCTTGGAAATTACTTGTTATTGTAGGAATATTGAGCCTGCTAGGAATTTTGCTACAGCAGTCTATTTTTTATCAAAGTGGATATAGTAATTTAGAACCGTTTATGCAGGAGATGTATCAACTTGAGACGGAAAGTTTTGTTTATTCTGTTTTTATTGGTTTTGTCTTAATGTGTGGGATTTATTTTATTGATTATACTGTAATTGCAAAATACTCCAAGATAATAGGTTTATTCATAATTACTATGGGGATTTTGCTTTTGGCCGGTTTCTTTGGTGGCGATATTAATGGAGTACGGTATAGTATCGGATTTGGAATGTTCAGAATCTCTGCTACTTCGCTGATGATGTTTTATGTACCAATTTATGGAGCAATTTTATATAAATATAGAGATGGTAGTTTTCCTGCATTGTTAAAGTCGATTGTTTGGCTGATTATTCCTGTTTTTATTACTTTTCGAATGCCGAATCTTATTGTTGCGATAATTATGATGATTAGTATGTTGATTCAGCTTACGGTGGCTATTCTAAAGGGCTGGTTCAAAATATCGGTAAAAAAGACAATTGTTAGTCTGTGGGCAATTTTCATGTTTTTGCCTATTATGTTGTTGTTTGTGATGTACACATTTCATTTGTTGGCAGAGTATCAGGAAGCAAGGATTCACTCCTTTTTTTCTGCTTCAGGAGAAGGATTTTATCTTACTTCAATGCTCAGAACATTTAGCAAAGACATTTTGTTTGTAGGTAATAGCGGAAATGATGTGATTGGCAGTCTGCCGGAGTTTAATAGTGATTACATTTTTTCTTATATTCTCAATAGCTATGGAAGTATTGCCGGAATCGTTGTTGTTGCTGTCTTGGCAGCACTTGTAATGTTTATTTTTGGAGCTTCTATTAAACAAAAAAATGAACTTGGCATGGTTATGGGATTCGGTTGTGGAATGATAATCCTATTAAATATTTTATTAAACTTGTTAGGTGCTTTGGGGATAATTCCACCAGCATCCTCCTTCTTGCCATTTTTATCCATTGGCAGAAGTAATATTTTATTGTGCTATGCATTGGTAGGAATTATTATGAGTATTTACAGGTATAAGGACGTGTATCCTAAAAAAATCAGAGCATCACAGGTTTCGTTTCAGAAAACGATAAATATATAACGTGAAGATGGATTAGTGGCTTGACCTTTCTGTAGTCAATAGTTATAATTTGTTTCATGGCAACACTTTGGCAACAGAAAATCAGTAAGCCAAAATAAAATGTGCAAATGAGGTAAAATATCAGCAGATTTTAAATAAAACTTAAACAAAATAGTTTAAGTCAAAGCGACAAATTGCCGAGTTTGAGTAGAAGCCACAAATCTTGAAACCCGCTAAACAAGCGGCTTCCGAGACTTTTTCTTTTTATGGGATTTATCCTGTTGAGGGTATTGGAGTTTTTCGTGTTCCGAAAAATGGAGATGCCCGAAACAAAAAACCACCTGCTTTGCGGGTGGAGACAAAGCGTTGTACAAAAAAATCACCTTTCCGTTACAATAGAGTTGTTCAGGCACTATTGTAAGAAAGGAAAGGTGATTTTATGGCGAATAAGAATTATGATTTAGCTCACACAAAATGGATGTGTAAGTATCACATCGTATTCACTCCAAAGTATAGACGAAAAGTTATTTATAATCAATTAAAAGCTGATATAAGAGATATTTTGAAACAGTTATGTTCTTACAAAGGAGTAGAAATCATCGAAGGGCATTTAATGCCAGATCACATTCATACGATAGATGAATACATCGGAAAATTTGATGTTACAGATGAAGAATTGACA
>OGXW01000567.1_pt1 | contig 28203 bp, 27 predicted proteins | sample 1576341 | NCBI WGS metagenome assembly OGXW01 (sample SAMEA3541592, study PRJEB24748) | human gut metagenome | biome: human gut; feature: human-associated habitat; material: faeces | place: China | collected 2012
TTTTCGTTCCGACGGGCTCATGGCGATTGACGGGGCTTCTCCCTCTTGCGTCACCACCTTACGGGTGTTGAACGCCTGATGTGACGGATTAACTATTTGCAGTTCGGATGTGTTTTAATTTTGGCAGACTGCGGGACTCTTCCCGTCGGCTGTCGGTAGTCCGCTAACAGGGGCATCTTGCCCCGGATTGTGGAACCAGAACACAATATTTCCGAAACTTCAAACAGACAGAGATTATGAAACACGATGAATATCCTTTCACCCCGGAGGATGTGCGCTTCATGGAAATGGCAGCGCGCCTCGCTGAAGAAAACGTAGACCGCGGAGGCGGCCCGTTCGGGGCGGTAATAGTTCGCGACGGCAAGGTAATCGCCACCGGAGCAAATTCCGTGACGCTTACCAACGATCCCACGGCACATGCCGAGGTCAACGCCATCCGCGAGGCGTGCCGTAAAGAGCAGACTTTCTCGCTTAAGGGATGCACCGTCTACAGCTCCTGCGAGCCTTGCCCGATGTGCCTTTCGGCGCTCTACTGGGCGGGCGTAAGCCGGATTTTCTTCGGCAACACGCAGCAGGATGCCGACCGCATCAATTTCTCCGACGAATTCCTTTACAAGGAGCTCGCCCGCCCGAGAGTGGAACGCGCCATTCCATGTATCCACATGGACAACGCATTCACCATCCGGGCCTTCGAGAAATGGGCCGATAAAGCCGACAAAGTGGCTTATTGAGCCCTCCCGTCAGAAGGTCTCACTGAAACAGAAGAGAATTTTTTCATGATAATGATTGATTGAATGTAATGATTGATTGAATGAATGATTGATTAATTGGAGTATACAAAACGAACGACAAGGTTGCCTTCGTTGTGCAACGCGGTGCAGCCCTTCAAGATATACTGATAAGTTTGTTTCATATACAAATGCCAATAAGGAAGGAGCCGGGATCGATGTGAATCGAGCCCGGTTTCGATTTTTTTATCCGGATTTTCATTGCGTGAGGAGCCCACGGTTTTCGATTCCGCGCAATAGTTCATATCTTTGCAGGCGATAGCTCTCCGCTTAATACCTCCCCTTGAATCTGAACCTTAATATGCCTCGAAAAATTCTGTTAGTCATAAGTTCGCTGATACTCAGCGCATCGGTTGCTTTCGCATCGCGTACGGTCCATACTTCCTCCCTCGGAATCCTGCCGGATTCGGCGCGGGTGCAGACGGACGGTCTTCAGCGGGCTGTCGACTCGGTTGCCTCCGTAGGGGGTACTCTGGTTGTAGACCCCGGCACATACGTCAGCGGCACGCTCCGTCTCCCTTCGGGCACCCGATTGCGCCTGAGCCGTGGCGCGACTATTCTTGGAAGTGTAAATCCTTTTGATTATCAGGGGTATGCCGTTGGTTCAGCCTCCTATACCCCTCAGGCCGATAAATGCTCGGAACCTCAGATGGGGCTCATCGTGGCGCGTGATGCTTCTGATATACTAATCGAAGGGGAGGGTACTATCGACGGCCGCGGCCTCGAGGTGGCCCTGGCAATCGACAGCCTCCACCATACGGGTGTGCGCATCGACCCCAATTACAACCGCCGCCGCATGCGTCCCTCTATACGTCCGAAACTGCTCGACATCGAATTCTGCAACGGCGTAAGAATCAGCGATGTCAACCTGCGCGCGTCGGCTTCGTGGGGTCTCTCGCTCAACGGCTGCACCGACGTGGTGATTTCCGGCATCGACTTCGTGAACCGGGCTTACTGGAACAACGACGGCATCGACATAGCCGACTGCCGCGATGTGGTGGTGGAGAAATGCCGCATCAATTCGGCCGACGACGGCATAGTGCTGAAATCCTTCAATCCCGCTTCGGGATGCTACAACATCCGCATCTCCGACTGCGACGTGCGTAGCAGCGCCAACGCCATAAAGATGGGAACGGAGAGTTTCGGCGGCTTCCGCCGAGTCAGGGTGGAGCGCATCCGCGTGGCCGATACGTTTCGCTCGGCCATTGCAATCGAATCGGTCGACGGGGCGGTGGTCGACAGTATCACGATCGACGGCATCGACGCCGTCAATACCGGCAACGCCTTCTTCGTGCGCCTCGGCCACAGGCGTGGCGAGCATCCGGGAAGCATGTCGAACGTCGTAATCCGAAATCTTCGCTGTGAAATCCCCTTCGGGCGTCCTGACGAGACCTACGACCTCCGTGGCCCGGATATCAACACAATCCACAATCCGTTTCCCAATAGCATCACAGGGCTCCCCGACGCAAAAATCAGCAATATAACGCTTGAAAACGTGGAGGTATCGCATCCCGGACGCGGAACAAAAGGGATGGGCTACATAGGCCGTTACCGCTGGGACGATGTGCCCGAGATGCGCGATTCCTATCCGGAATTCCATATGTTCGGCGAGCTGCCTGCCTACGGCCTCTACGCACGCCATATCGACGGTCTACACCTGCGCAACGTCAGCTTCACCCTCCGTGCCCCCGACTACCGCCCCGCTATCGTAGCCTCCGACGTCACTCCGCCCATCCCCTGAATCTTACAGCAGGGCCAGGCGCAGGAGAGCCGAGGGGGTCTCGGCGATGTTGTCGGCAAGATTGGCGCGGAGTTCGTCGACGGGGCGGAAGCCCCATGTTACGCCGGCGGATTCCACACACGCGCGCCGCGCCGTCTGCATGTCGATGCCGGAATCGCCCACATACAGCACGTCGGCTTTGGGTGTGGGGCATTTTCCAAGTATCTCGAACACAATCGACGGGTCGGGCTTCACGGGCACATCGTCTTTCTGCCCCTCTACAGCCGCCCAAGGAATCTGCGGGAAGAAATGGCCGATGAGAATTTCCACGGCCTGCTGGTATTTGTTGGATGCGACGGCCATTTTTACGCCGCGCTGTGCCAGCTGCTCGAGCATTTCCGGTATGCCGGGGTAGGGCTCCGTGTGGTCGGTCATATGCTCGGCATAATAGCTTTTGAAGAGAGCGCGCATCGCCTCTATGCGTTCGGGTGTTCGTGCCGCTTCCGGCAGAACGCGCTCAAGCAGTTTGGTTATGCCGCTTCCTACGAATTTCGGATATGCCGAGAGCGGATGCGTGGGGAAGCCGGATTCTGCAAGGGCATAGTTCGCTGCCTCGCCGAGGTCGGCTATGGTGTTGAGAAGAGTGCCGTCGAGGTCGAAGATTACGAGAGATTTCATGTCTGTTGATTTTTCTGAGAGGATTGGGACCGGTGAATCAGAACGGATAGCCTACCGAGAAGTGGAATGCCACATCGCGCTGCCACGAGGGGCTGAGCAGCGGCCAGCGGTCCTGACCGGCAGCCGGGTTGTGGGCCTTAACGCCCATGTCGAGGCGCAGAAGGAAGTAGTTGAAGTCCATGCGCAGCCCGATGCCGTAGCTGGCGGCTATCTCTTTGTAGAACGATTTGAAACGGAAAAATCCTCCCGGCTGGTTGGGATAGTCGCGGATGGTCCAGATGTTGCCTGCGTCGATGAATACCGCCCCTTCGAATACCCAGAATAGTTTGTTGCGGTATTCCAGATTGAGCACCAGCGAGATGTCGCCGCACTGGTTGATGAAGTCGGTCACTGAGTTGCGCGAGTCGTATGCTCCCGGTCCGAGGGTACGCACGCTCCATCCGCGCACGCCGTTGGCGCCTCCGGCATAGAAGCGCTTCTCGAACGGCACCATCTCCGAATTGCCATAGGGGAAAGCCATCCCGCCGCCTACATGGAAGGATATCGAGTTGCGTGAGCTGAAGCGGTGGTTGATCGTATAGTCTACCTCGCCCTTCAGGTATTGGGCGTACTGGATGCCGAACAGCTTGTAGGCACCGTCGTCGCGGCGCTGCCCGCATATTTTCGACATGGCATAGAGAAACGCTCCCGCCGTCTCTACCGAGGCGCGGGTGGTGAAGGTGTTCACCTGCAGGTCGAGGCGCTCGAGCGAGGAGGTGGGCACGCGCCTGTTGGTGTTTACCCACGTATATCCCATGCGCATTATGAAGTGGTCCTCGTAGCTGTAGCGCAGCAGCGGGTTGTCGGGGGCGATTTTGTCGATAAAGTCGATGGTGGAGCGCGGCAGGTTCACCACGTTGATGTCGATAAGGTCGAGCGTGCGGCGCGTGCGCCCCGAGCGCGTGGCCCATTTGTAGCGCCATGCTCCGCCGGCTATGATGCGCGTATATTCCGGCCGCTGCTGGCGCACGAACGTCAGTGCGAACTCCGTCGAGGCGCGCATGCGGTGTTTGAACGACTGGTGGAGAAAGGGCGCCATGAACTTCGGGAAGGTGATGCCGGCCTCGGCCGCCAGCTCCGTGTAGCTGTCGTTTATCAGGTTGTCGAAATTGCCCGAAAGGCTTTCATAGGCTCCGCGTAGCTTGAAGGTGAGCACTTCGCCCTGATGGGCGAGATTGCGGTGCTGAAGGGTCACGCCGCCGCCCACGCCGAAGTCGCCCTCGGAGTTGGTTCCCTCCAGTTCCACAGTTAGTCCCATCTTGCGTGTGCGCGACAGCAGTATGTAGGCGTCGAGCAGGTTGACGTCGCCCAGCGAGCCGGCCGGGCGCGTAAGGATGTTCACGTAGCGCAGTATTGCCAGGCGGTTGAGCGCCTCGTAGGTCTTGTCGATGCCCGAGGTGGAATAGGTCTCTCCCGGGCGTATGTAGATCTGCTGTGCGAGGGCCTGGGGATTCAGATAGCGGTCGGCCCCGTAGAGTATGTCGAGCCCCTGGTAGGCCACGGTGTCGCGACCGGCGAACCGCAGGTCGGTGGTATTGTCGCCGGGGGCGAAATCGGGCACCACGATTACGCGGCGGAAGGCGTAGCGCCTGTGGCTCAGTGCCGCAAGTACCTGCTCCGCCACGGGAGCCTCAGGAGCAGCACCGGTGCCCGGATTTTCGGCCGGCGCGCGCTTGCGGCGCACGGCCATCGTCAGGTCTACCTCCTTCGAGCCTGCCACGGTGTCGGCCAGAAAGCTTACGCACTCCTTGGTGAAGTCGAAGAATCCGTTTTCGCGCACCCACTCGCTTACGAGAGCGCGCTGGTTGTCGAGCACGGTCAGGTCGAGGTTTGCGCCGACTTTCACCGGCAGCGACATTGAGTCGGCGTAGACGTATCCGGCAATCTCAGGCTCCTCGAAATCGTAGGTTATCGACCGGATGGTGTAAGGTTTTCCGGGCCGCAGGAGGTATTCCACGTTGATTTTTCTCCCGCGCGGCGTGGCGGTGAAATCAACGCTGGCATCATGATAGCCGGCGTTTATCAAAGCCTGGCGCAGCTGGCGCGCCGACTGCTCGGTCAGGGCCGAGTCGAATACCACCGGTTCCTCGCCGATTTTGCGCAGCCAGCGGTTGAAGCGGCGCGTGGTGTCGCGTCCGGAGAGGTTGTAGATGCCCAGCTGCAGCTTGGCGAAGCCGAGCACGCGGTGGTTGGGAGTCTGCCGCAGGTAGTTGTAGAGGCGTTTGGTAACCACGTCGCTGCTGTCGGCCACACTTATCGAGGCGTGATCGAGCAGATAGCTTCCTTCGGGCACAAGACGCGTGGTGCTGCACGAGCCCAAGGCCAGTGCAGCAACCAACATCAGTATTATGCCTGCGATTTTTTTCAGCATGGAGTATATCCGCCCCGCTTCGGGGGGCGTGCGGAGCTTTGTCAGTCCATCAGTTTGCGGTAGCGGCGCCGCGGAGGCTCTTTGCCGCCGTTCTGGGCCTTCTTGTAGGCCTCGTAGTCGGAATATGAGCCTTCGTAGAACACTACTTTGCCGTCGCCCTCAAACGAAAGGATGTGGGTGCAGATGCGGTCGAGAAACCATCGGTCGTGGCTTACCACCACGGCGCAGCCGGCGAATGCCTCCAGGCCTTCTTCCAGAGCGCGCAGGGTGTTCACGTCGATATCGTTGGTCGGCTCGTCGAGCAGGAGCACGTTGCCCTCCTCCTTGAGCGCCATGGCCAGATGGAGGCGGTTGCGCTCGCCGCCCGAGAGCACGGCGATTTTCTTCTCCTGGTCGGCTCCGGCGAAGTTGAATTTCGAGAGATATGCGCGGGCGTTGACGTCGCGTCCGCCCATGCGGAAAGATTCTGTGCCCTGCGAGATTACCTGATATACGGTGTTGTCGGGAATGAGATCGTGGTGGCGCTGGTCTACGTAGGCCACCTTCACGGTCTCGCCGACCTCGAAGCTGCCTGCGTCGGGCGTCTCCTGACCCATGATAAGGCGGAAGAGCGTGGTCTTGCCGGCGCCGTTGGGGCCGATTACACCTACGATGCCGTTGGGAGGAAGCATGAAGTCGAGGTTGCTGAAGAGGTGCTTCTTGCCGAACGATTTTGCCAGGCCGTGGGCCTCGATAACCTTGTTGCCCAGGCGCGGACCGTTGGGAATGAAGATTTCCAGGCGCTCCTCGCGCTGCTTCTGATCTTCGTTGAGCAGGCGGTCGTAGCTGCTCAGGCGCGCCTTGCCCTTGGCCTGACGGGCCTTGGGAGCCATGCGTACCCATTCCAGCTCGCGCTCCAGAGTTTTGCGGCGCTTGCTCGCCTGCTTCTCTTCAAGAGCCATGCGCTTGGTTTTCTGTTCGAGCCACGAGGAGTAGTTCCCCTTCCAGGGTATCCCCTCGCCGCGGTCGAGCTCCAGAATCCATCCGGCCACATGGTCGAGGAAATAGCGGTCGTGGGTTATGGCGATTACCGTGCCTGGATACTGCTGCAGGTGCTGTTCGAGCCAGTCGATGCTCTCGGCGTCGAGGTGGTTGGTAGGCTCGTCGAGCAGCAGCACGTCGGGCTGCTGGAGCAGGAGGCGGCACAGGGCCACACGGCGGCGCTCACCGCCCGATAGCGTCTCTACAGGCTGGTCGTCGGGCGGGCACTGGAGGGCGTCCATGGCGCGCTCCAGGCGCGAGTCGATGTTCCATGCGTCGGCGGCGTCGAGAGCGTCCTGAAGCTCGCCCTGCCGCTGAATCAGGGCGTCCATTTTGTCGGGATTCTCCAGCACGTCGGGGTCGGCGAAGGCGGCATTCACCTCGTCGAACTCGCGCAGGAGGTCCATCACCGGCTGTACGCCCTCGCGTACCACCTCGATTACCGTCTTCGAGGGGTCGAGCTTGGGTTCCTGCTCGAGGTAGCCCACGGTATAGCCGGGCGAGAATACAACCTCGCCCTGATAATCCTTGTCGATGCCGGCTATTATCTTCAGCAACGAGGATTTGCCGGAGCCGTTCAGGCCGATGATGCCGATCTTGGCCCCGTAGAAAAATGAGAGATAGATATTTTTAAGAACTTGCTTCTGAGGAGGGTAGATTTTCGATACGCCTACCATCGAGAAGATTATTTTCTTGTCGTCGGGATTGGGAGCTGCCATATCTTGGGGATGATAAGTTTTTAGTTCATAAGAATCTGTGTCGAAATTACTTGCGGCCGGCGCGCTTCTGCGGTGCGTAGCGCACCGGATAGTCGCAGCGAATCTTCGCGTTGATGATGTTCGAGAGCTTGCTGCGTATCAGCTGCTTGCGGATGGGCGATACATGGTCGATGTAGAGACGTCCCTCCAGATGGTCGCACTCGTGCTGCACGATGCGTGCCAGGAAGCCGGAAATCTCCTCGGTGTGGGGCTGGAAATCCGTGTCGAGATACGTCAGGCGGATGTGCTCCACGCGCTTCACGTCCTCGCTCAGGCCGGGCAGGCTGAGGCACCCTTCGCTGCGGCTTATCTGCGGGCCGTCAAGAACCTCGATCTGCGGGTTGATCAGCGCGCGTTTCCATCCGGCGCACTCGGCGAAAGTATCGGCTACGGGCGATGCGTCGATCACCACAATCCGGTCGTTGCGCCCGATCTGAGGAGCGGCAAGACCTACGCCTTCCGAGGCATACATGGTCTCGAACATGTCGGCCACGAGCTGCTCGAGCCCATCGTAGCCGGGGGCGATGTCGGCGGAAATCTCGCGTAACACGGGGTGGCCGTAAAGGTAGACGGGAAGTTTCATATCGTTCAGTCTGGTTGTGCTTGTTTCAGCGGGTTTATGAGTTGGCGCCGCCGTCCGCAGCGGGGCTCTGGCGGTGCTGGAGATAGTCGTTGAGGATTATCGTGGCCGAGATTTCGTCCACAATCTCGCGGTTGCGGCGGTCCATTTTCTTCATGCCGCCGTCGAGCATGGCGCGGTGGGCCAGCACGGAGGTGAAACGCTCGTCGGCGAATTCCACAGGCGTCTGCGGCAACGCCTTGCGCAGGCGCCCGATGCCGGGGCGGATGTAGCGCATCGACTCCGACTCGCGCCCGCGCATGTCGGTGGGCAGACCCACGATTATACGCTCTACCGGCTCCCGGGCCACGTAGGCAGCCACGAAGTCCACGAGTCGGCCCGTTTCCACGGTCGTCAGTCCGTTGGCCACTATCTGCAGCGGGTCGGTCACGGCGATGCCGCAACGTTTTTTGCCGAAATCGATTGCCAGCATACGTGCCATAGTGCAAAGTTACGCAAAAAATCGCAATTCCCTGCCTGCCCCGGAGGTAGTATCCCCAGTTGGCGAACCATAGCTTTGCAAAATTTGTTAAAAGATATAGAAAGGCGCCCCGGCGACCCATCGCCGTCGCGAATACCCCGAGGGATAATGGGGCGCCACTGAACGTTTCAACACTGTTTTTTAACCCGAAGAGGGTGTTGCGGAAACGTCTGTAACATCCTCTTCAGAAAATCGCCAGCATTATGTCGAACTATAACCGTCGTCGCGACGGCGAGAGCAACGAGGAGTTCGCCCGCCGCCGTAAAAAACAGAAAGTCAACCTGTGGATGTGTGTAGGCGTGGCCGTGCTCATCGCCCTCCTTCTTATCTGGCTCACCATCGCCGACTTTTGGGGTGATACCGACGTCGCCGCCGCCATCGCCCCCCGCTACCTCTGAGACAAGGCTACTTTTTGACCTGTCCCAGCAGGTTGAACTTCAGTTCGGTGCCGTCCGACAGGCGGATTTCGTGTCCGGAAGCCTTTTTCTCGATTTTTACTATCTTCTGGCCGCTGTGGTTCTTATCCACATATTTGCGGATAGCTTTTGTCACGAGCGCTTCGGGCACCGCGCGGTTCTTGCAGTCGACCGACTTCCATTTGCCGGCATTCGAGAATTCCACTTTCGTGCCGTTGGTGAGTTTTACGTCGTAGTCGGTTTTCTTCAGGAGATGGCGGTCGATTTTTATCGAACTGATTTTAGCCTTGGGGAAGTGCTCCGAGAGCATCTGCTGAGCCTCTTTGGGAAGCTTCGAGCGGTCAATTACATACGAGTCTACAAACGCCGATGCCACGCCCCCGCCGATCAGCAGGAGCATAAGAGCCATAATTAATTTCTTCATTTCTTTGTGTGTTTCTTCAATTACTTATTTTAGAGCGTATACTAAGTTCTCTCATATAAGAAACGCACTTTCCCTCAAAATGTTATCTTAGGAGGTTCGAATAATTTCGAACCTCACGCATCCTCGCATCTCCTACGTCCTGCATAATCTGTTTTGCGGCTCCTAAGCGGCGCCTGAAAGTTTATTCAGGTAAGCTACTTCACTGACTCGTCGGTACTATTGAGCCATCCATATAATCAGTGTGGTTGCCAGAATATACGCCATCAGTTTGAGCGCAAAGGGCAGCCACTTTTTCAGCGGTTCCTTTCGCACTATCGGCATTATTATGAAATATCCCATTATGCAGACCATAATGCCCAAAATGCAATAAGATAATTCTTTAATCGGAAAGCTTCCTAAATTGGTAGCAAGGATGGTATAGAACATATTGGAATTCATGGTTTTAATAGACTAATGGATTGGGTTGCATCTCAGCCCCATGATGTAGTGTTATATGGCCGTCAGCTTGTAGGGATACACCCTGGTGCATTCGCTTTCTCTATAAGCCTAACTCATTGATAATCGGATGCCAACCTCATTGATAATCGGATGCACCAGGGTGCATCCCTACTTTTTGGTGGCCAACATGTATATCGAAATTTTGGACCTCGCGGCCCGAAGAGCCGAATGCATAAGGTGCGAAATAATTCGCACCTCCTAAGCGCCGCCATTTCTCCTCAGAGCCTCCCTACTGATTAGGCTACCTGAGTTAGCTGATGCCATATACTGTCCCATCAGAGGCCCGTAGGACCGAGGTTGTTTCCAACCCCAGGTGAAGGCGTATGCCGAGCCTGGGGAAAGCGGGATAATCCCTCCATCGGAGGCTCGAAGAGCCGATGTTGTGGTTTTTTAGTCTCTGTTCATGGTTTTGTGTTTTAAGTTGGTTAATGAAATAAATAGCTGAAAATTGTTTGGAACTGCGATGCAAAGTTATTATGCAAATTATCGCCGGTGCAAATATTTTGCCCTATTTCGCATCAATCACTTTGCTAATTTGCCGATGATAATGTTTTGAAATATAGCGTGTTGAAAATCTGATAAAATCTAATTTCTTATCACTTTACTAAGTCGCTGATATCACATATTATAAGAATCAGGTAAGCCAGGGTGTAGAATGTCAGACGGAGGGAAAATGGGAGCCATTCCTTGGTTGGAGTTTTGCGTCGGATTGGTATTATGGTGAAATATGCAGTGAGGCAAATCATACCGACCAGTATGCCCCATCTTATTGTCTGATAGATAAAGGTGCTGATATTGTTCGTTAAGGTGTTTTCTGCAATCGGTTCATTTAGGCTTACTTTGTATGCGATTAAGCCTAAAATCGTGATTGACAGCACTCCTAAGAGCAGGTTGATTGCAGAGGCTTTTATTACATCGCTGTCGTTGTGTCGTAGTCCGAGTCGCAGGAGCCGGATGTCGGGATACATGAGGTAGATTATATACAGTACCGCGATTGCGGTCAGGATGTCCAGAAATATAGCGGGTTGCATGGTGTAGTGAAGTCGCTGAAGGTGATTATTTGTCTGATTAATTGTTTTTGCCGAGCAATTGGAGAAGTTGCTCGCCGTGGGGTGCCTCGGCGCGCTGGATGCGTGCTTTCAGTCGTGTGATGCGGTTGTAGTAGTTGCCGATTGTAAGTTGCTGCAGCAGAGCGATTGACTTGGGCGAGAATCCGGCAATCTTCAAGGCCATGAACACTATGTCGGTCTGTTTGAGCCGAGGCACCTCTGTAGAGATACAGGTTAGTATGTTTTCGTGGTGGAGGTTAACCCATTCGATTATCGACGTGTTGAATTTCAGGGTGCGCATGCGGCCCACCTCCTCTTCGAGGCGGCGCACAATGCTGAGGCGCGTTGCCGTGTCGGCATCCTGTTTGTCGAAGTATTCCACACTAAGTGAGTCGATTGTCTCAAAATACTCGCGGTAGATTTTTGCGAATACGTCGTTGCCGGCCTCAGTCTGTTCCAGTCGTTCCGATTGACGGTCGGCGAGTTTCTGCAGTCGGTCGGCTACTTCCTGGAGCGAACGGATTTTGTCGTCGTAGACGTTCTGATTGATTCGTAGCTTGAAAATCAGATATTTGATTGTGAGTGCTGCGATTATTATCACACCAATCAGCATGATGCGGTACTGCAGCCCATCTGATTCCGACATAAACCAGTCGAAACGGTCAAACGCTTCCGGTGGAAGAATCATCGCGGCTATCGTCAGCAACAGCCCGACAATCAGCCAGAAACGAAGCGAGAATATCCATTGGATTTTCATATCATAAGTATGGTTAAGTTGTTGGTAATTGAGGCTTTGGGCAGTTCCTCGCATTTTTCAACTTACTTTGGATATTTTGGCGGAAAGGGATGTAAAAGCGGATGCTGCAAGAGCGCGCCTTTGGGGCGGGCGGTTGCAGCATCCAAAAAGTTTATTGTGGTCGGGCCGAAGGCCCGGCGGTTGGTCGGCGGAATTATTCGGCAACGACCTCGAAGGGGATTTCTACGGAAACCTCCTTGTGGAAGTTGATCTTGGCGGTGTATTTGCCAAGTTCCTTCACGGGCTCCTTGAGCACGATGAGCTTGCGGTCAACGTTGTGGCCGAGCTTTTCGAGGGCTTCGGCAATCTGGATGTTGTTCACAGAGCCGAAGATGGTGCCGGTGGCAGAAGCCTTGGCGCCGATGGTGAGGGCTACGTCGGCCAGTGCGGCTGCGGCTGCCTCTGCGTCGGCTTTGATCTTGGCAAGTTTGTGGGCGCGCTGACGCTGGTTCTCCTCGAGCTGGCGCAGGTTGGAGTTGTTGGCGATTACAGCTTTGCCCTGGGGAATGAGATAGTTACGGCCGTAACCGTCCTTTACTTCAACTACGTCGTCCTTGTAGCCAAGGTTCGTAACGTCTTCTTTCAATATGATTTTCATAATTCTGAGTCGGTTTTGGGAAGCGGTTATGGTTCCGGATTATTTCATGAGGTCGGTAACGAAGGGCAGGAGAGCCAGATGGCGTGCGCGCTTCACGGCCTGAGCAACGCGGCGCTGGAACTTCAGCGAGGTGCCGGTGATGCGGCGGGGAAGGATTTTGCCCTGCTCGTTAAGGAATTTCTTAAGGAATTCGGGATCCTTATAGTCGATATATTTGATGCCGCTGCGTTTGAAACGGCAGTATTTTTTCTTCTTGACGTCGACCGACAGGGGTGTGAGGTAGCGGATTTCGGATTGATTCTGTGCCATGGTTTAGTCCTCCTTGTTTTCTACGGTTTCTTCTTTGGGTGCGTTGGCTTTTGCGGCCTTGAGGCTGCGGCGTTTTGCGGCGTATTCAGCGGCATACTTGTCGTTGCGGAATACGAGGAAACGGATCACGCGTTCGTCGCGACGGAAAGCTGTCTCGAGCTTCTTGACGAGGGTGGGATCGCCGTCGAATTCAACGAGGGCATAGAAGCCTGTCGATTTCTTCTGGATGGGGTAGGCGAGCTTGCGCAGGCCCCAGAGTTCTTCGTTCACGATGCTTGCACCATTCTCGGTGAGCACGGTGGTGAACTTTTCTACCGCTTCCTTCATCTGAGCGTCAGACAAAACGGGAGTTAAAATGAAAACGGTTTCGTAGTGGTTCATTTGTAACTAATTGTTAATGAATTGAATTTATACCTGTGCATGGGGCGCAATACCCCAAGCGGCTGCAAAGGTAGCAATTAAATTTCTAATATGCAACACTTTGGTCCGGCTGATTCGATATATATTTCGACCTTCCCGGATGCATGGAAAAGAGGCAGCCGGGAAGGTCGTTTGTTTAGTGGCGTTTATTTGCTATTGTAAGGTCTGTCGGCATGCGGGTGCTCTCAGCGCACGGCGATTTTCTCCGAGCGGCCACCCTGCAGGCGGATGTAGATACCGGGGGCAAGAGTGGAAGCGTTCACTTCGATGCCCTGGAGGTTGAAGTAGCGGGCCGGAGCGTTGGTGTCGGCTTCCACGCCTACGTTTTCAATGCCGGAAAGGGAGAGCTCTACGGTGTTGTAGGCTGTCCAGGCGCTTGCAGCGGCTGTTGTCTGGTCGACGGGAACGGCCTTAACGCGGTAGTCGAACGAACCTTTTTCTGCGAGGCCTTCCACGGTGTAGCTCAGGCCGGTTATGCCAGTGATTGTGCGCGAGTTGGCGTCGCCCGTCTCGGCCGGAGCCTTGGCCGGAGCAGCGGCCGCCGATGCATCGCCGGTGTAGATCTGTGCGCTCTTAATGTAGAGGCGCTTCTTCTTCGCTGTTGTGCCCAGACCCAGGGATACTTTCGCTCCGGGGGTGCCCGTAATCTTTATGGTGTAGTCCTTGTAGGTTTCGGTAAGAGCCTGAAGCATGCTGGTCAGTTCGTTGTCGTTAGCGTCGTAGAGCGTCACCTTCAGGCTGCTGGCATCGTTATTATAGTATTTGGCGTTTACTTTCACGGTTACAATGCCGGTGTTGTCGATGGTGAACAGCGGGGTATATACTTCGCCCAGCTGATTGCTGGAGGCGAGGCGCAAAGCATCGTTTTCAACGACGTTGTAGCCGGATACGCTCCAGCCTTCGGGCACGTCCTGCGAGAAATCGACGTCGTAAAGCAGCGCGAAGTCGCGGTGGGGGATAACCTCCAGGGTGTAGGTCACGTCGGCATCGGTCTGGTGCGTCCAGTTGGCTGTGAAGCTTGTGGAGCCTACGGAGGTGTGGGCCGCAAGTACGGGCGCTGCGAGCGTTGGCACGGGTGCGCGGTCCACCCAGAACGATACCGTCCCGTCGGCATTGCGCGTCATCTCGCTGATAGAGCGGTTGAGGGCGGCTCCGCTGTAGGGCTTGAGAGCCGGCGTAGTGGTGCCGGATAGCTCGGTCTTGTTGTTGTAGGGCCAGAGGTCAGTGTCCTCGTTGTAATAGCTTGCCGAATTGTCGGCGCAGAGAGGCACGTAGTAGCCTGTCGAGGTGTTGTTGACCGTGTTGTTGGCCCAGACCGTGCGGTTGTAGGTCACGCGGTAGATCAGCAGTCCCTCGTCCTGGTCGTAGCGGTTCCAGCCTGTGTTGGCGCGGTTCTCGATTACGAACCATTCGTTGGCGTTCGAAGGATTGGTGATGCGCAGCGGCTGATCGTTGGCGGCCACTCCGGTGTTGAACACTGGCATTGTATACTGTGTGTTGGCCGTGGCCTCGGGAATCTCGTCGATCCAGCCGTTGAACCATTTGTCGTAGGCGGTATATCCTACCGGAGTATAGCCGTCGTTGTTGTAGCAACCCTGGCACATCAGCGACCAGCTACCCATTCCGTAGTAGTCTACGTCGTCATAGCCGGTGTAGTAAAGATCGGGAAGCCCGAGCGCGTGGGAGAACTCATGGCAGAACACTCCTATGCCGTCGATTTTCGTGCTGGAAGCCGAGGTGCCGTAGAGCTCGTTGAAGCAGCCGTAGTTGTCGATTTTTACGCCGTCGAGCGTCAGGGTTTTCCCATAGTCGGAGGAAGAAAGCTCCCACTTATGGGGCCAGATGGCATCGGGGATGTTCTGGTAGGTGTACTGCTCGCCGTTGCCGGCATAGAGAAGAATCACGGCGTCGACGTAGCCGTCGCCGTTGGTGTCGTAGTCCTTGAAGTTGATCTGGCCGTCGAGAGCCGTGCAGGCGTCGGCCACCATCTGGCCCGGGCGCTGGTCGTTGCCACCGACGTTGCCACCGTAGTATTTACGGTTGTTGGGGAGCGTCACAGGGCCGTAGAGGTCGAACTGGGGCTGGTATACGCCGTTGGAGTTGTCGATGAAATACTGGCGTCCGCTCGATGCGCCCTCGTTGAAATAGGTGGCGAAGGTCTGTTTCGGGTCGGAGCTTTTGAATTTGATGTCGGTATACTGCACGAAAATCACCGGAATGCGGCGCACTCCCGTGGTGGGGCAGTCGGTAAACTGGTCGGCCAGCGGAGCTTTTGCTGCTCCGGCGCGTGCCGGAGCCTTGGCCTTGCGCGCGGCGATGGCATTTTCAAATCGCTTGGGGTTGATGGCGCGCTGACGCTCGACCAGACGGGCCACGGAGATGTCGGCTATGTTGGCGCGGAGGAAATCAGCTTCGGCGGCGGTACGCTCGCCCAGGTTGTGGGCCGCAACGGCCGAGAGCGAGCCGTCGGCCATGCGATAGCGATATTCGCCGTCGGCATCGCGGGCTATGGGGAGGGCGTCGGCGTCGGTTACGAGCGTATGGAAGCGCTCGTCGCCCACCACGCGAACTTCGATGGTGGTGCCGTCGGGCTGTGTTACGGTCTGTTTGCCGGGGAATGCGGGAGCAGCATTCATTTGAAATGCTGCAAGCACTGCCGTAGCAGCTGCGATAAGGATAGGCTTCTTCATTTTTAGGGGTGGATAAAATCGGTTACGGGAGCCACGGATGGCGCCGTGAACCCGGTTTTACGGAATTTTGGGTTAAAGATAATCTTTTTGGAGCGAAGCCTCCGACCTCGGCGGTCTGCGGCTGCCGCAACCACGCAAAGTTAGCAAAATCCCTCAAATTCCCCAAATTCCCAATTATCGATAAATCCCGATTATTTCGCCGGCTTGGCGGCTACTGTGGCCGGTACGGTTACCAGTTTCACAGTTTTTACGCGCAGGCGCGCGGCCAGGTAGCGCGAGAGCTCGCTTTGCGACGCTGCGGGCAATGGCCGCGAGTAGTGCACGAGGGCGATGTTGGCGGTGTCCAGGCTGCCGGTGGCTATGTTGCCGAACACGGCGCGTGTCACGGCGATTTCCGCCACCTGCGGGAATATCACCTTCAGCTCCGGGGCGAGCCGGGCCGAGATGGAGTCGTTCTCGCGGCGCATGGCTATCACGTCGCGCAGCGAATCGATTTCCTGCTGCTGGCGCGTGAGCGACGTCTGGGCCATCTCGTAGATTTCCTTCACGGAGTGGCCCGGAGTCTGCGATGCGCCCAGGGCGTAATCGCCCTGCATTATGTTGAGCTTGGCTCCCTGCAGGCCGTAGTATTGCAGTTTGGCCGACATGGCCAGTTCGAGAGAATCCTGCGGGAGGGCTTTGCCGATCAGTGTCACGTTGACGGTGCGTTCCCCTTTACGGTAGGTGGCCGTATGGCTGAGCACCTGAGTCTGCGGGAACTGGAATTCGTCGGCCACGAAGCGCGAAGCCTCCTGCTGGAAGTTCTCCATGCGCAGCATGTTGTATGTAAGATAGATGCTCGGCAGCAGGGTGAGGATGGCTGTGGTGTAGACTATATGGCGCATGCGCTTGGCACGCTCGGGCACTGAGGTAGGCGTGCGTTGGAAGTGCATCAGCTTCACCCCGATGAATGTGGCCAGCCCGATGTAGATTGAGTTGATCAGAAACAGATAGAGCGCGCCCAGAAAGTAGTGCATCTGGAATGTGGCCAGTCCGTAGCCCACGGTGCAGAGCGGGGGCATCAGCGCGGTGGCGATGGCCACGCCGGGAATCACGTTGCCCTTGCTCTTCGAGGCGATGGCGAAGATGCCGGCGGCTCCGCCGAAGAAGCCGATGAGCACGTCGTAGATGGTGGGCGACGTGCGTGCCAGAAGTTCGCTGTGGCCTTCGCTCACGGGCGAGATCAGGAAGTAGACCGTAGAGGCGAGTACCGAGAAGAGTGCTGCCACCACCAGATTGCGCATGGAGCGCTTCAGCAGGTCGAAATCTTCGATGCCTATGCCGAGGCCGAGCCCGATTATCGGCCCCATGAGCGGTGAGATGAGCATGGCGCCGATTATTACGGCCGTGGAGTTGGTGTTGAGGCCCAGCGAGGCGATGAGGATGGCGAACACCAGGATGAGGATATTGGTGCCGCGGAAGGAGACCCCTTCGCGGATAGTCTGTTCGGCCTCGGCCTGCGGCACGAGATAGCCGTTGAACGAGAAATACCCTTTCAGGCGTGCGATTATGGTTTCGAGGTTCTGCATGATGCGGTGAATGGGTGATGAAATCCGGAGAGGGAATCCTGCCGGCTGAAAGTCTAACAATCCGCTGCGCCTTAATGTTGTATCCCGGCAAGCGAAAGCACCTGGTCGGCCATGGGAGTGTCGGAATGCGGGTCGAGCCATATTACCGACGGGTCGCGCCGGAGCCATGTAAGCTGTTTTTTCGCATAGACGCGTGTGTTTTTCGCCATGCGTGCCAGTGCCGTGTCGAAATCCCACCTGCCTTCTATCCACGCGAACATCTCCTTGAAGCCTACGGTGTTGAGCGAATTGAGGTGGCGCAGCGGGTAGACGCGGCGCGCCTCCTGGGGCATCCCTTCGGCGGCCATGCGCTCCACGCGGGTATTGATGCGGGCGAACAGTTCTTCGCGCGGCATGTCGATGGCGGCCTTGACCACGCGGAAGGGGCGCTCCTTGGCGCGTCCGGTGCGCAGAGTGGAATATGGCACGCCTGCCTCGATGCATATCTCCAGCGCATGGACCACGCGCCGCGTGTTCATCGGGTCTACTTCGGCAGCATACGTCGGATCAAGTTGCTGCAGCCGCTCCATCAGAGCTTCCAGCCCCTCGCGCTCGAGCATGGCGAGCACGTCGGCGCGTACGTCGGGCGATATGGTTGGCAGCTCGTCGATGCCGCGAACCACTGCGTCGACATACATCATCGACCCGCCGCACATCACGGCGTAGCGCCCGCGGCTGAACAGCTCGCCGAGCAATGTCAGGCAGTCCTCCTCATATTGGGCGGCGCTGTAGTAGGCGTCGAGCTCGAGCGTGCCCACGAAGTGGTGGCGCGCGGCGGCCAGCTCGTCGGCGGTCGGAGCCGCGGTGGTTATCGGGATACTTTTAAACATCTGGCGCGAATCGGCCGAGATGACGTCGCATCCCAGTCGTCGCGCCAGCGTGATGGCCAAAGCGGTCTTTCCCGACCCCGTGGGGCCGGTTATTACTATCAGTGTGGGTGTGGTGTCGGCCTGCATCAGCCCTGGGCCACGAGGCGTGCGATCTCCACAATGGTTTTCTCGGCCTTTTCCATCGAGGGGATGGGCACGAACTCATAGCGGCCGTGGAAGTTGAGGCCGCCGGCGAAGATGTTGGGGCAGGGGAGGCCCTTGAACGAGAGCTGCGCGCCGTCTGTGCCGCCGCGGATGGGCTGAACCTTGGGTGTTACTCCGGCCAGTTCCATGGCTTTCTCGGCGATGGTGATTATGTGCATCACCGGCTCGATTTTCTCGCGCATGTTGAAATACTGGTCGCGGATTTCGATGGTGGCGCAGCCGGGGAATTCGTTGTTGGTCTTGCGAGTCAGGTGCTCGAGTTCGCGCTTGCGGCGCTCGAAGCGGTCGCGGTCGTGGTCGCGGATTATGTAGGTGAGTGTGGTCTTCTCCACGTCGCCCTCGATTTTCACCAGGTGGTAGAAGCCCTCGTAGCCTTCGGTGTGCTCGGGCGTCTCCCAGCGCGGAAGCATGAGGATGAACTGGTTGGCGATGCGGATGGAGTTCACCATCTTGTGTTTGGCGTAGCCCGGATGAACGTTGCGCCCCTTGAAAGTAACGTTGGCAACGGCTGCGTTGAAGTTCTCATACTCGAGTTCGCCGACCTCGCCGCCGTCCATGGTATAGGCCCAGTCGGCGCCGAAGCGCTCCACGTCGAATTTGTGGGCGCCCTGGCCGATCTCCTCGTCGGGGTTGAAGGCTATGCGGATTTTGCCGTGCTCGATTTCGGGATGAGCCTTGAGGTACTCCACGGCCGAGATGATTTCGGCGATACCGGCCTTGTCGTCGGCGCCAAGAAGGGTGGTGCCGTCGGTCACGATGAGGTCCTGACCCACGTAGTGGAGAAGTTCGGGAAATTCCGAGGGGGAGAGCACCACGTCGTTGTCGGCGTCCAGGGTGATGTCGCCTCCGTCGTAGGCCTTCACGATGCGCGGGTTCACGTTGTGGCCCGAGAGGTCGGGCGACGTGTCGAGGTGAGCGATAAAGCCTACGGTAGGCACCTCGCGGTCGGTGTTGGCCGGGAGCGTGGCCATCAGGTAGCCGTTCTCGTCGAGCGAGATTTCCTCCAGGCCGAGCTCGTGGAGCTCTTTTTCAAGCGCCTGTGCGAATTTATACTGTCCCGGAGTGGAGGGCGTAAGGTTTGTCAGCTCGTCGCTCTGGGTGTCGAATTTCACGTATTTCAGGAAGCGGTCGGTCAGATTCATGGTGATTTTTCAGGGGTTTGGAGTATAAATGTAAAGTTTCTTTTCGACCGGAAACTTATGGCCGCAAAATTAATAAATTCTGCGGCCAAAAGCAAAAATGGATTGCGGGGGTTAAGGTTCGCCGACTGGGGTCAGTTGCCGAAGCTCAGGGTGGTGTAGTAAGCGCCGTTGGCCGAGGCGAAGCTGAGGGTAACGTAGCGGCCGTCGGCGCCAAACCAGTTGGCCGTCACCGCACCTCCGGTGTTTGAGTAGCCCACCGGCGCTCCGTAGCGACTCACGAATGTGTTGTAGAGTGCGTTGTAGCGCCCCATGTCGTAGTAGCCTGTGGTGTAGGTGAACTGCGAGCCGCAGAGCCTGCCGTCGGTGTAGTAGAGAGCCGCGTCGGGCCAGTTGTAGTTCATCTGGGGAACGTTGTTGAGATATACCACATCGTCGCCGTAGCTACTCACGGAGTAGCCGCTGTTGGCCAGTGTCGAAATGGAAAGGCCGATTGAAGTGCCGAGCATCAGGCCGAGAATCGTGCCGAACGCGGGACCTCCGGCGTGCCAGCGCCATGCGGGAGGAGGCACGGGGCGGTGGAATCCGTTGAAGAAGGGTACGTGGTGGCGGAAGCCGTGGTGGTGGCGGGGAGGACGGGCGGGAGGCATGGGCCGCTGGGGCTGGTGTCCCCATCCGGGCCTGTGATTCCCGTTGCCGGGGCGGTTCCCTTCTGGCCGGTGGTTGCCGGGCCTGTCGCCTCCGGGGCGATGGTTGCCATTACCTGGTCTGTTCCCTTCCGGTCTGTGGTTTCCGGGCCGGTTCCCTTCGGGCCGATGGTTGCCGGAGGGTCTTCCTTGGGAGGAACCCGGACGCGAATGCTGGCCGGCCGGCGTCACCGATCCTTGACGTCCGCGCGTCTGCGCGTCCATCGCGGGAGCGAATATCATTGCCATTGCGAGGATGAGAGAGGCCATGGTCTGCATCATTTTTTTCATTTCGGGTTCCTCCTTTCTGTTTCTTTTGCTAAATATTTGGCCCTCAGATTGTAGGGATGCGCCCTGGTGCATCCGCTTTCTTATGAGCCTAACTCATTGTTAATGTCAATCGGGTGTACAGAAGTGCATCCCTACCTTGGATTGCTAACAGTTATATCGTTAGAAATTCTTTGCCTTTTCCGTTTAGAATCTCAGTTTGCCGAAAAGTTTAACCGTTTTTCTCCCCACTCTGTTTTTTTGCTTAATTTTGCATATTGAATAATCCGGTCCTTATGACTTCTTCATATCGAAAACGCATTTCTATGGCTATATCCATCTCCATGGTGGTTATGGTTATATATCGCTTCGGGTGTGTGTTGCGTCCTGCATTGGAGCAGGGAATCAACGCATCCGGCATATCGGAATTCCTTGTCAATTTCAGCGGGGGATTCGTAAGGCGTGGATTGCTTGGCGAATGCCTGTACAAACTTTCGGAGGCCACCGGAATATCGCCCTATCCGGTAATTCTGACACTTTCGCTGATATTTCTGACTTTTGTGGTCGCATTTTTTCTTAAGTCATTCCGGAGGCGCGATATGAACTGGTGGATTGTGCTCTCGCCGCTGTTCTGCGGACTGGTGGTATTCTTTATACGGAAGGATTTCATGCAGTATACTCTGCTTATCGGGACACTTCTGCTTATGCGGCAGTGGGGAAGCCGATGGTGGAATGTGCTGGCAGTGTGCATTCTGGGTGTATTCGGCCTGTTTTTGCATGAAGCGTATTTATTTTGGGGAATTCCACTTTCTGTAGCCGTTCTCTACGGCTATACCCGGCGTCCGGCCGTTGCGGTTGCATCCTCCTTATTGTTTATAGGATGTTTCGCCCTGATGTGTGTATACAAAGGAGATTCATCGAATGTCGAAGCCATTCTGGACTCGTGGCATAGGTTACTTGGCGATGAATATCACAAAAGCGGTCTCAGTATAGTGGCGCTTGGATGGAATGCAGTGCATACCTTTTGGGTTCATTTCAATTTGAATTTCCACGTATCGTTGTTCGAGGTAAACGTCGGATGGATGGGAGCTGTGATTCAGCTGCTTTTCTTTATGGCCACTTATTATTTCATCTTGAACTTCTCGTGGACGTTCCGCCGCTCCACCTCTGATTTCACTGCGGCCGACCGCACCAACCTCTCGGCAATATATTTACTATGCGCCCTGACGCTGCTGCCTATGTTTACCATCCTCAGTTGCGATTACAGCCGTTTGTATCAGTATCTGTTTGTCACTTCGTATGCTGCCGTTCTGATATTGCCGCGAGGCGTTTGCACTGCAATGCTTCCGGGCAAATATCTAATATATGTAGGCCGCATGAACGCCTCCATCGACCGATGCCTTCCTTCGTCGAAAGGCCTGATGGTTTTGCTTTTGCTGCTGTTGGCCGTAGCGCCGTATTCTCTTAATTTATACCTGGCTTTCGAATACTCGGTTGTCGGAACCATCTCGGAAATATTCATGAGAGCGCTCAGATGGCTTGTGCATCTCGTTTAAGCGTCTGCATAGCTTTCAGTTCTTATTCCCCCAGAATGTTATGAATAATAAATACTTACATATAATCAGGCTTTTTAGGCCGGCGCAGTGGCTGAAAAACGGCTTCGTGCTGCTGCCGCTGTTCTTTGGAGGGAAAGTGCTCGACTGGGAATGCTGGAGAAGCGCTATCCCGGCATTTTTCGCGTTCTGCCTGATGGCGAGCGCCGTATATTGCCTTAACGACGTCCGCGATGTGGAGGCCGACCGGATTCATCCGCAAAAGTGCCGCAGGCCGGTTGCTTCCGGTGCTGTCAGCGTCGCAACCGCTACTGGCGTGATGATTTTACTGATTGCCGCCTCGTTGGCGATAGCCTTGTTGCTGTGTGGCGATGCCGGCATTAAGGTAGCACTTGTTATCGCCGGATACTTCGTGCTGAATGTGGCCTATTGTCTGAAACTGAAATACTACGCAATCGTGGATGTGTTTGTGGTTGCGTTCGGCTTTGTGCTTCGGTTGCTCTGCGGCGGTGTGGCTGCGGATATTCCGCTGTCGCCCTGGATTGTGCTGATGACGTTCCTTCTTGCGCTTTTCCTCGCCTTCGCCAAGCGTCGCGATGATCTGGTGATATATGAGAACGACGGCGTGGTATCCCGAGGCAACATCCTCAATTACAATATGCCGTTTATGAATCAGACGCTCGGAATCATAGGAGCCATCACTATAATGTGTTATATCCTGTATACGCTTTCGCCGGAAGTGATGGAACGTCTGCATACACAGTATCTTTATCTTACCTGTGTATTCGTGATTGCTGCTATCTTGCGCTATCTTCAGGTCACTATAGTAAGGGCGAACAGCGGCAGCCCCACACAGATTCTGATTCAGGACCGCTTCATCCAGGCATGTGTGGCCGGTTGGATAATCTCCTTTGCTATAATTCTTTATTTCTGAATGGATTATGGAGAGGTATGCTTTTTTTGATTTCGACGGCACGCTGATCCGGGGCGATTCTTTCAGACTTTTTGCCCGGTTCGCCGTTGGGCAGACAGCTTTCCTCAAGGCTCTGATTCTCTCCTCTGCCTGGATAATCGGCTGGAAGTTAGAAATTATAAGCAATTCGCGCGCCAAGGAGTATCTTTTCGGAGAGATGTTCAAGGGGATGCCTTACGCTGATTTTCAGCGATATGGCGAGGCTTTCTCAAAGGTAATAGAGTCCCGGATTAAGCCTGATACGGTTCGCAGGCTTCGGGAACACGTTGCAAACGGCGATACGGTGGCCATCGTCACGGCAAGTATGGCCGAATGGATTGCTCCGTGGGCCAAAGGGTATGGCGTTGACACTCTGCTGACTACCGCGCCTGAGGTCAGTGAGGCAACAGGGCGGCTTACCGGCCGTTTTCTCGGCGCCAACTGCCACGGAGCCGAGAAGGCCCGACGGATTACCGAACGTTTCGGTTCATTGAAAAACGCCGAAGTATGGGCCTACGGCGACAGCGCGGGCGACGATGCCATGCTGGCCCTCGCCGACCATCCATGCAGGATAAAATAGACAATCAGGGATAAATATAGACAATCAGATATGAAAAATCCAGTAAAACGTTTTTATGTCGCTTCAGGGCGCATCTTGCTTGTGATTCTTGCTGTTGTGGCGTTTGCCGGTTGCAGCGGCTACGGACGTGCCATCGGCGAGATGGTCGACAGTCTCAATTCCGAGGAGATGCAGCGGGCTGAGCGACAGACGGGCCTCTTTACCGGATCGGAGGCTGAGATAGAGGGAGATACACTTTCGATTACGTTCAATCTCGTAGACGGATTGAGCGTGGCCGGGGTGGCGCCGTCGCAGTTGCCCGCTCTGCGCGAGTCGGCCGTGGATGAGTTCCGCTCCAAGCTCGCCGACCGTCGGTTCAGCGACGGCCTGCAGGCTCTCGAAGCCGAGGGAATGGTGATGAAACTGCTTTGGAAGGATACTGCCGGCCATTCGGTGGCGCTCACCGTAAATCCTTCGGAGGTATTGGATAAGAAGGGGAAATAGCCTCGGATTCAGACGTTCGGGTCGACGGGTAGCACGGTCTCAGGCTCGGTGTGCAGCCCGTGTTTCAGCCAGGTACCTTTTATCAGACGCCAGAGGAAGATGAGTCCGCGGAAACTCAGCTCCACGGCCATGGCGGTCCATACGCCGTTCAGCCCCCAGGTCGGAGCCAGCAACGCGGCTATTGGTATGCGCACCAGCCAGATGCTCGAAAAATTCATTATTGCCGGCACTATCGTGTCGCCGACGCCTACCATCACGCCGTAGGCCACGATCGACGCGGCGAACATCGGTTCGGCCCACGCCTCGATGCGCAGGGCCGAAGCACCCAGTTGCTGTATCTCCTCCACTGGGGTGAACAGCTCCATAACGGCCGGGGCGCAGACCCAGAGGATTGCCCCCATGAGCGTCATCACTGCCATGCCGAGCCCTACGGTAAGGTAGCCGAACTGGCGCGCGAGGGCCTTGTTGCGGGCGCCGTAGCTCTGGCCAACGAGTGTAGTTGCGGCGTCGCCTATGCCGTATCCCGGCATATAGCATAGGGCTTCGGCCGTCACTGCGAAGGCGTTGGCCGCGATGGCCATCACTCCGAGCGGCGCCACAATAATTGTAATCATAATCTGCGCGCCGCAAATCACTCCATGTTCCAGCGTCATCGGCGCCGACACTTTCAGCGCGTTTCTCAGTACGCGCCCGGTGGGGAGGAACGCCCTGCGTGAGGCATTCTCGTTGCTGCCGAGGCGGTTTGACTTCCCGCGCCGCCCGAATATGGCGAGCTCGTGCTGGCGGAAGCATGCCACCCACATCACGGCGGCCGCCGTGGTTACCTCGGCGCATACCGTGCCGAGTGCCGCGCCAAGCACGCCCAGGCCGGCGCCCGGGAGCGTCAGCTCCATGCCTGCTATCTCTACGCTGCGCGTCGGAAAGATGAAGAAGAAGTTGAAAATCACGTCGAGCACGCACATCATCACGTTGAGCGCTCCGGCGGTCTTCATATTGCCCGAAGCACGCAGCATGGCGCTGCCTAAGTAGTTGAGTGTGAGAATCGGCAGCGCGGCCACGAACACAAGGAAGTATACAGATGCCTTGCCGTTGACGGCCTCCGTGCCTCCCAGCCATTCGGGCAGGGGAGCGGCGATGGCTACGCCGATAAGGGCCATTATCATGCCGAAGGCTACCGATGCCGTGATTCCCTGGCGAAGCACGCCGCGCGCTCCGGCGGGGTCGTTGGCACCGATGCGGTGGGCCACCTGCACGGAAAATCCCACTGTGGCCGCCGAGCATAGGCCCCAGAAGAGCCACAGGCTGGTCGAAACCAGGCCTACGGCGGCGCTGTCGTCGGCGCCGAGCCGCCCGACCATCGCCGCGTCGATATATTGCATCAGGATGCTCGACAGCTGGGCCATGATGGCCGGCCACGAGAGCTGTACCGTCAGCCAAAGGCGCTGACGGAAGCTCAGGGGTTGTCCGGTCCTGATAAGTTCAATCATTTGTGATTTAGGACGTTCGGCAGTTTCGGTTTATCCAGTCGGTCATGCGCCGCAACCCTTCGGCGAGCAGATGGCGCGGGCAGGCAATGTTGATGCGCAGGTAGCCTCCTACGCCATACATATCGCCGCAGTTTACCCACACTTTCGCTTCGTCCACGAGCCTCTGCTCCAGCGTCTCGGAGTCGATGCCGAGGGCCTTGATGTCGACCCAGGGGAGGTAGGTGGCCTCCAGGCGTGCCATGGGGCATTGCGGCAGTTGGGCGCGCAGATAGTCGCGTGTAAATGCATAGTTTTCGGCGATGTAGCCGCGGAGCTGGTCGAGCCACGCCGCTCCTTCGGGCGTATACGAGGCTTTCAGGGCCTCCACGCCGAATGGATTCACGTCGCACACCTCGTTGATATTGATGGCGCGGTCGATGGCGGCGCGGGTATCCGCGTCGGGGCATACGATGTTGGCAATCTGCAGCCCGGCGGTGTTGAAGGCCTTGGAAGGGGAGAGGCATACGGTGGCGGTCGGATGGCCGTTCACCTGCTCGTCCACAGGGCCGTAGGGGGTGTACGCGAGTCCCGGCATGGTCAGTTCGCAGTGGATTTCGTCGCTGACAACGCGTACGCCGTGGCGCGCGCAGATTTCGGCCATGCGCGTCAGTTCGTCGTTGCGCCATGCGCGTCCGGCGGGGTTATGGGGGTTGCAGAGCAGCAGCATGGTGTTGCTTTCGTCGGCGGCGAGGGTCTCAAGACGCTCGAAATCCATCTCATAGGTGAATTCGTGGGCGTCGAGGTCGATGCGCCGCAGGGGATTCTCTACGATGCGGCATCCGTTGTTGCGTATCGACGAAAAGAAGCAGTTGTAGACCGGCGTCTGCACGATCACGCCCTCGCCGGGGTTTGCCAGCGCCTTGATAATCGCCGAGATGGCGGGAACGACGCCCGAGGTGTAGATTACCCGCGAGGCGTCGAAGCGGTAGTTGTGGCGCGAGGCCATCCATCCCGTCAGGGCGTCGTAGTAGTCCGGACCTACCAGGGTGTAGCCGAAGATGCCGTGGTCCACGCGGCGGCGCAGCGCCTCGATTACCGGCGTCGCCGTGCGGAAATCCATATCGGCCACCCAGAGCGGAATCACGTCGGGGTCTGCCGAGGAGTCCCATTTGTACGACCCGCTGCCGCGGCGGTTTACAATATCGTCGAATGTGCTCATGGCTTGGTGTGGTTCAGAGCTTTGTCTCTATCTTGCAGTCGGCGGGAGCGAGGATATTGGCGTCCCTGATGGTCTCCCCGATGGCAAGAGCTTTGATTGAGCCGGAGCGCGGATTCTTCACGCTTACGATGGCGGTGCTGACGGTTGCCTCAACATCAGAGTCCTCGAAAGCCAGGTCGCATTCCGGGCCGAACTCGCAGTCCTCCACCTTGAGGTTGCGGCAGTAGCAGAGCGGCTGGGTACCGTTGATTTTGCAGCGTACCAGACGAAGGTTTTTCGAGTGCCATCCCAGGTATTCGCCCGTCAGTTCGGAATCGTAGATAGTCACGTTGTCCGTCTCCCAGAAGGCATCCTTCGAGTCGATTACCGCGTTGCGGATCACCACGTTCTTGCAGTACTGGAAGGAGTAGTTGCCCTGCTGGCGGTAGCGGTCGATGTCGATGTCGGCGCTGTGCTGCAGCAGGTAGTCGGCGTTTTTCACCTCCACGTCGCGCAGCTTCACGCCGCGACAGCTCCAGAGCGTCTCCTGAGCGTCGGGAATCGTCACGCCGGTAAGCTCCACGCCGTCCATCTCGCGGAACATTTTAGGAGCATCCACCCGCGTGTCGCTCATTTTCAGATTGCGCGAATACCAGAGCGCCGCACGTGCTCCCGGAGTGAACTCGCACTCCTTCACCGTGAACCCATCCGTATGCCAGAAGGGATATTTCCCCTCGAAGCGGCAGCGGATCGCCTCGATATTGGCCGTGCGCTTCAGCGCCGACTCTCCGGCGTGGAAAATGCAGTCGGTAAGACGAACGTTTTCAACGGCAAACAGCGCGCGCTCGCCCCCGAATTCCCCGTTGGCAACCTCTTTCATCTCCTTCCCCGCCTCGCGGGGAGCAAACAGATAATCCTTATCCATTGTCGTCATCTCCTTATGTTATTATCTAATTGGCAATTCTGTCGTAACAATATCCGGATTGGTGTAGCCCAAATGTAAATGGTAAATGAATGGCCCTCAAAGTGTAGGAGGGTGTTGAAGAACAACAGTCTTCGCCCATGTCGTAGGGACGCACGGTTCGTGCGTCCGTCCAACTGGCTGAAAATCAAATATCATATCTGGACGCACAGACCGTGCGTCCCTACATTGCTGTGATTTTGCAACACCGCCGTCACTTTGGAAAGCCCGACTCATTGATATCCGGATGCACCGGGGTGCATCCCTACAAGCATGTAGCCGGCTTATATTGTTATCATTTAATCCACTGCAAAGTTAGCAACAAATTCCGCAATCCGCCCCACCACCATCCCCTATTTTCTTACCTTTTTCTCATGGATATATACTCCGGAAATTTCCATCGTGATGTTAAAATTCTACATAAATTTAGCTTTATTTAAATGAGATATGAAAGAATTTTGCCCAGCCTCGGTTGTATCTTTGCATCGCAGTCATTTCCCGCCCCTCCCATAATATAATTTTAAGGACTCCACGGAGCGGTTAACCGCTTCCGGCGAGCATCGCCGGAAATCCCCCTCGCCTCCCTCCTTGCGCCGGCTTAGG
>OGXW01000591.1_pt1 | contig 27622 bp, 17 predicted proteins | sample 1576341 | NCBI WGS metagenome assembly OGXW01 (sample SAMEA3541592, study PRJEB24748) | human gut metagenome | biome: human gut; feature: human-associated habitat; material: faeces | place: China | collected 2012
GGGGCTCAGTGGGGTTTAGACCTAATGTAAATGATTTTGTGAGTAATTTTTTAAAATATGAATAGAATTTTGTCAAGAATCGCCCCCCCTGCTGTCATTATGGCGGCGGTGGGCATCTTAGGCTCGCTCGGCGCTAATGCCAAGCTGCTGTCTTTCAATGAAACGTATTTCCCCGATGCTGTGGTGCGTCAGTGGCTCACCGACAAGTATCCGTCGGCTATCTCTAACGGCAAGATTGAAACGGATAAGGTTACTTCGTTTTCAGTTCTGCTGAAGGACTACGCCTCCAACCCCTACAAGGAGGTGGTGGATTTGCGCTGTCTGCGCTATTTCACCAAAGTCACCGACTCTTCCATCAGCATCAGCAACAGATATTTCACCAAGCTGAAATACATTGATGTGTCGGGTCTGGGCATCAAGTCAATCACCAACAGCATCTCTATGAATGCCTCCAAAAATGACAATAATCTGATGACAGCGCCTGTGGAGGAAATCATAGCCGACAGCTGTGTGAATCTCACTACTTTCACGTTCAACAACTGCCTTACGCTGGCGCGTGTGTCGGTGAAGGACTGTCCGAAGCTGACGGAGTTCTACTGTGCGTGCAAATACGATCTGAAGCAGTTTAACACGGTGCTACGCACTGTTGACCTGTCGGACTCGCCGAACATAGAACAGGTGTGGGTGCATCACAACCCGAATCTTGTGGAGCTGCGTCTGCCGCACGAGGGTCGCGTGTTGCCTCTCAACTATCAGGGCAAGCCTTACACGGCAAAACCCATCAATATTCAGTTCGGCAATTGCGCTGTTGAGGAGATTGACCTGAGCGATGTCTACACCACCAACTCCAACAAGACTATCACGGTGAATGCTGCCGGTAACAATATGCTGCGTAAGATTGATTTTCACCAGAAGACCAAACCGCTGAATTTCCAAGCGCTTATGCTGCTTAACAACTCGCTGACGTCGCTTGAGATTCCGTTTGAGTATGGCAACGGGGCTTACATTGTACGCACGGGTCAGGGCTCTACTCAGAAGCGCAATGTGGGTCCGGAAGACGAGGTGGTGATCTGCGACACGGTGATGCGCGGCACGGTATCGAAGGAAAAGGGCGGCACGGTGAACAAGACTTTGGGCGTGTTCACGTTCAACAGCCCGTCAACAACCACGGGCAGCTACACTTACAAACCGTTAGGCAACGCCGGTGTTGCCGAGCAGTTGACTATCAACGTTACGCTGACGCGCAAGAAGAAGATGCGTATGTGGGTATGCGGCACTTTCAACGGCTGGACGATTGACGAGAACGGCGAATGGATAAAGCCGAGCGGCTGGGACGACTACGAAAGCCGCAAATGGGAGCTTGAGTATGTGAGCGCCAACGACTACAAGCTGCGTTACAACGGCAATGTTTCGGGCGATTTCCGTATTCTTGTCAATGACCCGAACTATACGGGCGACGAGGCCACTTACTGGCTCGGCGCCAGCCATGCCGACCTGGTGACGCCGTACACTGCCATCGGCGGCGAGGACTTCTCGCGCAAGGCTACCGGCGACGGCAATGGCAGCGGCAAGAAGATTTACGACATCTCGTCGAAGCCTGTGTCGCACTACGACACGTTCCACTATGTGGCTCATGTGAAGAACGAGGGCAAGAAGCTGCGTGTGATAAAGGATTCGCCGTATGCTTTCTCCACTCATCCGTGTCAGGAGGCCGGGCAGACGACGACGCACGTCAACCCGCTGTTTCATGTGAGCTTTGTGTCGGGGCACTGCACGTCGGAAGCACCTGACGGTGGCGGCGGTGCCGGTTTCGACGGCGGCACGGTGGGTGTTGACGTTGCTGACGCTGACGCCAACGCGCCTGAGGTGTGGTATAACCTGCAGGGCGAGCGCGTGAACCCCGACAGCCACGGCGGCATCTTTATTGTGCGCCAGGGCAGCAAGGTGCGCAAGGTGATGGTGCCCTGAGAGGGTTAATGTGACTTATGTGGCTTATGTGGCTTATGTGATTTATATTTATAAATCACATAAGCCACATAAATTACAAAAAAAGCGGGTCTGCTAAGCTTATTTGCTTTTGCGCTCTTGGGCGAGGAGGTCGCGGATCTGGGTGAGGAGCTTCTCTTCGTTGGAGGGCTCGGGAGCGGCGGCAGGTGCCTCTTCTTCCTGTTTCTTGAACTTCATGACCACGCGCAAGGCCACGAAGATGCTGAAGGCGATGATGAGGAAGTCGACGATGTTCTGGATAAACATGCCGTAGTTGATGGCCACTTCCTCCACGGCTGCCTGCCCTTCGGCGGCGGCGGCGCTGCCCTTTTTAAGCACCCATTTCAGGGTTTTGAAGTCGCCGGCGTTGCCGAAAGCGGCAAAAACGGGCATGATGATGTCGTTGACGAGCGAGGTGACAATCTTGCCGAACGCACCGCCGATGATTACGCCCACAGCCATGTCGATGAGGTTGCCCTTCATGGCAAAGGCCTTGAAATCGGATAGAAATTTTCCCATGGTCAGAAATATTTTTTTATTTACAATTGTTATAACGAAGAGAGGGGGCGGAGGGTTGGCAGCCCCGGGCGGAGTTGAGAAGAGAAAAAAGCCTTAATGATTTGCACGCTAAGGAAATTATTGCTAATTTTGCAGCGCTACAGGTTAACAAGGCAAAAAAGAATGTTTCCCCCGCGAAAGGGGACATAAACGTCCGTCAGAAGGACGGGACAACGCAAAAGTAGAAAAAATTTTTATAAACACAAAAAACACACAGACTACGATGACAAAAGTAGGAATAAACGGATTCGGCCGTATCGGTCGTTTTGTATTCCGCGCATCGACGAAGCGCGAGGACATAGAGGTAGTGGCCATCAACGACCTTCTGCCGGTGGATTACATGGCATACATGCTGAAGTATGACACCATGCACGGCCGCTTCGAGGGTACGGTAGACTACGACATGGACAAGAGCCTGCTGATAGTCAACGGCAAGCCCATCCGTGTAACTGCCTGCAAGAATCCGGCAGAGATAGGCTGGGGCGAAGTCGGCGTAGAATACGTGGTAGAATCCACGGGCCGCTTCCTGACCAAGGAACTGGCACAGGGCCATATTGAGGCCGGTGCAAAATATGTTGTTATGTCGGCACCGTCGAAAGACGACACCCCGATGTTCGTATGCGGCGTAAACCAGGACTCATACGTAAAAGGCACACAGTTTGTCAGCAACGCTTCCTGCACCACCAACTGCCTGGCTCCGGTAGCCAAGGTGCTGAACGACAACTTCGGCATTGAATCAGGCCTGATGACGACTGTACACAGCATCACAGCCACTCAGAAGACGGTAGACGGCCCGAGCATGAAAGACTGGCGCGGCGGTCGCGCAGCTTCCGGCAACATCATTCCGTCGTCGACGGGTGCCGCCAAGGCTGTTGGCAAGGTTATCCCCGAGCTGAACGGCAAGCTGACAGGCATCTCCATGCGCGTGCCGACTCTGGACGTGAGCGTGGTAGACCTGACGGTGAACCTGAAGAACCCGGCTACCAAAGAGCAGATCTGCGCCGCTATGAAGGCTGCCAGCGAAGGTGAGCTGAAAGGCGTGCTCGGATACACTGAAGACGCAGTGGTAAGCTCCGACTTCCTGGGCTGCGCGCTGACAAGCATCTTCGACGCTACGGCAGGTGTATATTTGAGCGACAAGTTCGTGAAGGTGGTATCGTGGTACGACAATGAGATCGGCTACTCGAACAAGGTGCTTGATCTGATTGCCCACATGGCCAAGGTAAACGGCTAAGCGGCTCACTGCCAATGACACACAAGGTGCGGTTTGCGACCCTGCAAGCCCGCACCTTGTTGCTTTAGCGCGAGCGCAGGCGCGGCTAAGGGCGGGCTTTAGCTAACCGGCTGCGCGACGAAAGGAAACGCGGCTAAAGCCTGCGCCGGCACCAAAATTATGGCTACCTGCAAGCTCTTAAGCAGCCAGGCTAAATTAGCTAAAAAAGCTAAATTAGCTAAATTAGCTAAAAGGCAAGAGCCAAAGAAAAAGGCGGCAGCTAAAGAAAAAAAATGCGGGCGGCAAAAGAAAAAAACGGCTCAGTTGTTAATGAGATAAGGTATCGGAAATAATGAAGAAGAAAACTCCCGTCAATAAAAGAATCAGAAAAACCGACATGGCTAAGGCTGTGCTGGATTTCCTGGAAGCTAATCCGAAGCGTTCGTTCAACTACAAGCAGATTGCCTACGGCATCGGTTGCACGCAGGCAGCGGTGCGCAATGACATTCTGAATCTGCTCGACGACCTGGTGGCCGCCGAAGAGATTCAGGAGGTTGCTTTGGGCAAGTACAAGAGTCCGGGCAACCGCGGCAATGTGATGGAGGGCATCTTCAGCCGTCGCAGCAACGGCCGCAACTGGGTGGTGATAGACGACGAAGACATCGCGGTGGCCGAGCGTAACTCGCTGCACGCTCTCAACGGCGACCGTGTGCGCGTGGAGATTTCGGCGTCGCGCCGCGGTGCCGACCCCGAAGCGCGTGTGGTGGAGATTCTGGAGCGCAAGGATCAGAACTTCATCGGCACGGTAAAGGTGGAACGCAACTACGCCGCCCTGGTGCCCGACTCGAAATTCTTAGCCGCCGACATCGTCATACCCAAGAACAAGCTGCGGGGCGCACACTCGGGCGACAAGGGCATAGCGCGTATCACGTCGTGGCCGCAGGATCAGATGAACCCCATAGGCGAGATTGTGGACGTTCTTGGCCGCAAGGGCGAGAACACCGCGGAGATGAATGCCATCTTGGCCGAGTTCGGACTGCCGTATAAGTACCCGGAGAGCGTTGAGGCGGCCGCAGAGAAAATCGACGCGGGCATAACGCCTGAGGAGGTGGCCAAGCGCGAGGATTTCCGCAAGGTGCCGACGTTCACCATCGACCCGCGCGACGCCAAGGACTTCGACGACGCGCTGAGCATCCGCACCATCGGCGAGGGCCGCTGGGAGGTGGGTGTGCATATTGCCGACGTAACGCATTATGTGCAGTACAAGACCATTCTGGAGAAGGAGGCGCGCAAGCGTGCCACGAGTGTCTATCTGGTAGACCGCACCATACCGATGCTGCCCGAGCGCCTCAGCAACGGCATCTGCTCGCTGCGTCCCGACGAGGACAAGCTGACATTCTCGGTAATCTTCACCCTCGACAGCGAGGCAAAGGTGCTCGACTACCGCATCCGCCCCACGGTAATCCGCTCAAACCGGCGTTTCACCTACGAGGAGGCGCAGGAAATCATTGAGCAGAAAAGGGGCGAGTATTCGTCGGAGATTCTCACGCTCGACCGGTTGGCCAAGAAGCTGCGCGAGAAGCGCTACAAGGCGGGGGCGCTGGAGTTTGAACGCGCTGAGGTGCGCTTTGAGATTGACAAGAACGGCAAGCCGCTGAGCGTCTATTTCAAGGAGTCGAAGGATGCCAACAAGCTCATCGAGGAGTTCATGCTGCTGGCCAACCAGACGGTGGCCGCCCACATTGGCGATGTACCCAAGGGTCGCAAGGCCAAGAGCTTCGTCTACCGTGTGCACGACAATCCCGACCCGGAGAAGCTGCAGAACCTTGCGGGCATAGCGGCTCGTTTCGGCTACAAGGTGAACCCCGACGGCACGTCGCGCGAGGTGAACAATAGCCTCAACAGGCTGCTGAAGGACGTCAAGGGGCAGGGCGAGGAGAACATGCTTTCGATACTCACCATCCGCTCGATGGCAAAGGCTCTCTACACCACCGACAACCGCGGCCATTACGGCCTGGCAATGCCGTTCTACACGCATTTCACCTCACCCATACGCCGTTACCCGGACATGATGGTACACCGGCTGCTGCGGCGCTATGCCGAGAATCACAGGTCGGCAAACACGGAGAAGCTGGAGGAACAGTGCCGCCATTGCTCCGACATGGAACAGCTTGCCGCCAACGCCGAGCGCGCGTCGATACGCTACAAGCAGGTTGAGTTCATGCAGGAGCGTCTCGGCGAGGTTTACGACGGCGTGGTGTCGGGCGTTACGGAGTGGGGTCTGTATGTGGAGCTGACGGAGAATATGTGCGAGGGATTGGTGCCTATCCGCGACCTGGCGGACGACTACTACGACTTCGACGAGAAGAACTACTGCCTCATTGGGCGGCGCCATAACCGGCGCTACACTCTCGGCGACGAGGTGAAGGTGCAGGTGGCGCGCGCAGACCTGGAGCGCAAGCAGCTCGACTTTGCGCTGATTGAAGACCACGGCAACCCCAACAAGCCGCTGAAGCAGAAGGAGAAGGAGAGAGGGAAGCAGAAGAGGCGCAAGCGGTGAGGGCGCAAGCGGTAGCCTTGTAGCTAATTTAGCTAATTTAGGGTGGTTTTTTGTATTTGCCCGAAAAGTGTTAATTTTGTAGACATTCCCGGAATGTGCGTCGCAGCAGGCGGCGCGGTTTCGGGAAGGGTTTTTTATATGCAATCAAAGGTAAGTAAGACAGCAGGTATGAAAAGAGTGATACTCACAGCGGGTCTGTTCGCGTTGGCAAGCCTCCCGGCGTTGGCAGGGGGACCGCGCGACACGGTGGTGTCGACGGCAGCCTACGCCTGGGTGGGCGACAGCATTGTGCAGGGTGAATACAAGGCTTACGCCGTGTCGGAAGAGGAGATAACAGGCAATTATAAGGCTCGGCCGGGATATTTCATGCCGGTGGAGCAGACATGGCGGCGCAAGAATGACCTTAGCGCCTATCCGCGTCTGAAGACGCCGGAGAAGCTGCTGGCAGCCGTCTATAACATGGGTCTCGACGAGATGGTGAACGCCGTGGAGGCCGACACCACGCTGCGCACAGGCAAGGAATGGGCGGGCGTGTGGACGCGCGATGTGTCGTACTCCATCATCCTGAGTATGGCGGCGCTGCAGCCGGAGGCGTCGATGACGTCGCTGAAGCGCAAGGTGAACAGTCGCGGGGTGATAGTGCAGGATACGGGCAGCGGCGGCGCGTGGCCCGTCAGCACCGACCGTATGGTATGGCTCCTGGCGGCCTGGGAGGTGTATAAGGTAACGGGTGACCGCGCGTGGCTGGAGTATGCCTACGGGGTAGGGTGCCGCTCCATGGCCGACGACCGCGAGGTGGTATACACGCCGCAGGGCACGGTGCGCGGCGAGACGTCGTTCATTGACTGGCGCGAGCAGAGCTATCCGCGCTGGATGCAGACGGCCGACATCTACGCCTCGGAAGCCTCCAACACCAACATTGTGCATGCCGCCGCCACGGGCATCCTTGGCGAGATGGCCGAGGCGTTGGGCAAGAAGAAGGAGGCTGCGCAGTGGGACGCGCAGAGCCAAGGCATGGCGAAGCTGATAAACGAGGTGTTCTACATGGCCGACAAGGGCTATTACGGCATGTACCGCTACGGGCGTCAGAACCTGCTGATGAACCCGCGCGAGGAGACCCTTGGCGCCGCCCTTGCCATTCTCTACGGCATTGCCGACGCCGAACAGAGCAAGACGATAACGGAGAGTGTGCCGGTAACGCCGTTCGGGCCGGCCATTTTCTTTCCGCAGATTGCCGATATGCCCAACTACCACAACAATGCTCTGTGGCCGTTTGTGGCGGCTTACTGGACTCTTGCCAACGCCAAGGCGGGCAACGGCGAGGGTGTGATGCAAGGCATGGGCTCTATTGTGCGTCCGGCGGCCCTCTTCGCCACCAACAAGGAGAACTTCAACCTCGACAACGGCGACATCTACACGGAGCTGAACTCAAGCAATATGCTGTGGTCGCTGAGCGGCAACATAGCGCTGACGCAGCAGATTCTGTTCGGCATTCATTTTGAGAAGGATGGTTTGCGGATAGCGCCTGTGGTGCCGGAAGCTCTTGCGGGCACTCGCACGCTGGAGAATTTCCCGTATCGGGGCGCGCGGCTGAACATCACGGTGAGCGGCTTCGGCAACAAGATTGCGTCTGTGAAGGTGAACGGAAAGGAGCGCAAGGCTGCCGACGGCTGTTTCCTGAGCGCCAGGGAGCTGAAGAAAGGCGCGGATGTGGTGATTACGCTCAACAACGAGCCTCTGCCTGTGCAGAAGGTGAACAAGACGGCTAATGTGAAGGCTCCGCTGACTCCGGTGGCCCGAATCCTCACCGACGCGGCCACGGGCGGCGATATGCTGCAGTGGAACCCGATAGAGTACATAGGCAGCTACCGTGTCTACCACAACGGCAAGCGTGTGGCTGACACCAACACCACGTCGTGGCCCGTTTCGGAGGTTGGTGAATGGCAGGTTACGGGCATCAGCAGCGACGGTATAGAGGGGTTTGCCTCAGAACCGTGCTATTACGGCCCTGTGGCGGCGTTTCAGCTGCCGGATGAGGGTTTGGTCATGGAGAGCGCTGAAGTGAGCTACAGGCCAAATATAAGCCTCGCAGGGTATCACGGCAAGGGCTTCCGCGAAGTTGACCACGCCACGGGCGAGATTGTGGTGCCGGTGGAGGTGAAAGCGCCGGGGCGCTACGCTGTGATGCTGCGTTACGCCAATGGCAACGGGCCGGTGAACACGGAGAACAAGTGCGCGGTGCGTACGCTGACGCTCAACGGCAACAAGGCGGGTACGGTGGTGATGCCGCACCGCGGGGTGGCCAACTGGAACGACTGGGGCCTGACGAACGCGGTGATTGTGAATCTGCCGGCCGGTAAGAGCAATGTGGGGATTGTGTTCAACAGCTACGACGAAAATATGAATCTGCACACCAATCACGCGCTGATTGACGAGGTTTTGGTGATGCCGGTGGAATGAGTGCTTATATGAAGAGAATTCTTTTTGCGGCTCTTGCGTGCTGTGTGCTTACGGGCTGCGGCGGCAGCAAATGGTGGGGCGACGAAGAGGTGCCTTCGGCCGGTGAGAAGAGTGGTATGGAGAAGCGTGTGAAGAGCGCGGATTACCGTATGCCGCCGGATATGGACTCGCTGCGGCCTATGCTCGACAGGCGTATGCGCCAGGTGTTCAACGACAGCAATTATCTGCACCTGGCTCACGCGGAGTATATGGGCATCAGTCCCATCGACAAACCTGCTGATGTGTTCGCGTCGAAGCGGCCTGTGGTGAAGATTACTGACAGCAAGACGTATGTGCTGGACTCGCTGACGCACTCGGTGCCGTTTTTGGTGCCTGAGGCGCGTACGCTGCTCAACGACATCGGGGAGGCGTTCAACGACACTTTGGCACGGCGGGGGCTGCCTCAGCTGCGGCTGAAGGTTACGAGTCTGCTGCGCACGCGGTCGTCGGTGAAGAGTCTGCGGCGGGTGAACCGCAACGCCACGGAGCGCTCCACGCACCAGTATGGCACTACGTTCGACATCAGCTACAATAAGTTTATAAACGGCAACGGGACGCCGGTGTATGACCCGCGCTACCGGCTGGCCTTGGCGGAAGCCATCTACGACCTGCGCGCCAAGGGGCGCTGCATGGTGAAGTATGAGGTGAAATCGCCGTGCTTTCACATTACGGTGATCAGGTAGGGGCATGGGCTTTGGGTTGACCGGAAGGATTCGAGGCTAAAGCCTTCGCCGGAAGGATTCGAGGCTAAAGCCTTCGCCGGCACCAAAATTATAGTTAGTTTGGGATTGTTCTGCAGAATGCCTGTTGCAGCGGCCATTTTGTCGTTGACCACCTTGGGACAGTGGTCAGCTCCGGGCAGTGGGCGAAAGCGGAGTTGCCGAGGTATGTAACGCTGTCGTTGAGTTCAGCCACAGTCAGCTTGGCGCAGTTGTCGAACACAAGGTTTTCTATGCGGACTATGCGCGGGGGAATCTGCACCGAAGGTATGGGCGCATACTGGAAACAACCCTCCTTGAGCATGCGCAGGCTGGCGGGCAGCGACAGCGAAGGAAGCGCAGGGTGGCCGACGGTGTTACGGTGGCCAGCTTGTTGTTGTTGTCGAAGGCCTTTTCACCGATTGAGACGACGGTGTATTTGGCGCCCTCGTAGACAACGGTGTCAGGGAGTGTGAGCTCGGTTGGGTTTGCAGGATTGGATGCCGTGAGCTGCAGGGTATGGTCAGCCGCCGACAGCACTTTGAAGCTCAGTCCGTCGGACTGAAACTGCTGTGCCGACACGGTGAAAGCGGCCAACGCCGCCGCAGCGGCTACAAGGTACTTTGTTTGTTTCATGCCTGTGAGTTATATGGTTAATTTATTGTCGGGTTTTTCTCAATTGCAATTTTATCCATTATTTTTTTACCCTGCATCATAATTATATTCTGCAAATTTACTATTTTTGCATTTTAAGTACACTTACATAATACTTCATTGGAATTTAACCTGCTGATTTACAATAAGATGCGATACCATATTCCCGACTCTTCAAGAAGACCGCCAGATTATGCAGACGAAGGACGAGGAGCTTATCTACAACGTGAATTATGAGAATGCCATGTTCAACTACGCCCTGTTGCTGCTTAAGCAGAAGCGGTATGAGGAGTCGGAAACCATCTGCCTGCACCAGATTCCCAACACCTTCGTTACGGGGCAGAAAAACACACGCGGCGTACTTTATGAGGTGCTTGGCAGGGCTCTTCACGGTCAGGGACGCCACGAGGAGGCTTTTGAAAAGCTGCTGCTGTCGGTCAACACGCTCGACTCGCTGCGCAACGAGAAACACATCGACCTGTCGGACGTAACGCAGACTTTTGAGACGCGTCTGGCGGAGATTGAGAAGCGTCAGCCTTCGGCGGGCGGCAGCGGGATAAACTGGTGGATTACGGCGGTGGCTCTTGCGCTGATTCTTATAGCGGGAATATGGAGCGGGGTGGCCATACGGCGCAAGAACGAGCGGCGGCGTTTATTGTGATGAACATATCCTCTAAGGAGATAGCCTCACTGCTGTGCCGTTCGCAGCGCACGGTGGAATCGGCGCGCTACCGGCTGCACAAGAAGCTGATGCGCGACGACGACTCCACGCCCATGGCGGAGTATCTGCGCAGCTTTATGGGGTGAGAGTAGCTAAGGCTGAATTGATGTGATTTATGTAACTTATGTGGCAGCGGCGCTCACATAAATAACATAAGTAACATAAATTACATAAGTAACATAAAAGCTCTCAGGCTGCTGCAAAGCAAAAAAGCTACCCGCCTCCGCGGGTAGCTTTTGCTTTGCAGCAACAAGGCGGCAGGTTATTTCTGCAGCAGGGCTTTTACGGCGGCGGCGAGCTGGGCGTCGATGCCGTTGAGCACGTCGGCAGGCTGATTGTAGATGAGGATGTCGGGGTTCAGCTGCTGGTTCTCAAGGGGTTTGCCGTTGCGGTCGAGGCTGGTGACCTGAGGCACGCCGAAGATGATGCTCGGGTCGACCTGCGTCTCCCACCACACAGCCGTCATGGTACCCGGCACGGGAGCGCCCACGAGCTTGCCGATGCCCAGGGTCTTGTAGGTGTAGGGAGTGCCGTGCGCGTCGGAGTAGTTGCACTCGTTGATAAGCATCACGCTGGGTTTGGTCCACTGCGAGAAGGGGTCTGAGCCGATGTACTGGCCGCGCGGCGAGTAGTCTACATACTTCTTGCCGGAGAGGAGCAGCGCCACGTCGTTATGGAGCCAACCGCCGCCGTTATAGCGCGTGTCGACGATAAGGGCGTCGCAGTTGCGGTACTTGCCCAGCGCCTGTTCATAGACCTCGCGGAACGAGGGCGAGTCCATGCCCTGGATGCTGACGTAGCCGATACGGCCTCCCGAGAGGCTGTCGACGATGGCCTGGTTGCGGGCCACCCAGCGGTCACGCAGCAGAGCGTTGTTGGCGCCCTGGCTGATGGGTTTCACCGTAATGGTCTTCTGCTCGCCCGAGGGGAGCGTAACGCTGAGGCGCGTCTTGGAGCCAGCCTTGCCGGCCAACAGAGGGAAGTAATCCTCACCGGCTTTCACGGGCTGACCGTCGATGGCTGTGATGATGGTGCCGGGCACAATCTCCTTCTTGTTGAAGAGAGGACCGCGTGCAATCACCTCGCTGATGCGCAGGCCGTCGCCACGGTATTCGGGGTCGAAGAAGGCGCCGAGATAGGCAGTGGCGGTGAGCGGCGACGAAGAGCCGTAGGCGCGGCCGCCCGTGTGGCTGGCGTTGAGCTCGCCCAGAACCTCGCTGAGCAGCTCGGCAAAGTCGTAACGGTTGTTGATATAGGGCAGGAAGCGGCCATATTCCTCCGTGTAGCCGTTCCAGTCGATGCCGTGGATATTCTTGTCGTAGAACTTGTTCTGCACCAGACTCTTCATGTGGTCGAACATATATTCGCGTTCTGCCGGAGCGTTGAGCGACGATTTGGCGCGGAAGTCGATGGATTTCACATCACCCGAGCCCAGGTCATAGCTCTTGATGGCGCCGTTGGCCACCGTGTAGAGCTTCTTCGAGGCACTGTCGGGGAGGAGACGTCCGTAGCCCCAGCCCTTCTTGAGCATCTTCGGCTTCTGCTCCTTGAGGTCCATTACCCAGAGGTCGCCGTCGTCATCAAACGACGTTACATAATAGAGCTTGTCGCCCTTGGGGTTGAGCCAGAAGTCGCCTAAAGAGGAAGAATTGGGAGTGAGGAGCTGCCGGCGGTCGTGGCGGTTGGCGAAGTCCAGAGGAGCCTTTTTAGCCTCCTTTTTGGCCTCAGCCTTGGCTTTCTTACCTTTGCCTTTGGAATCCTTCTTATCGTTGGCTTTAGCCTCCTTCTTGGCCATTTTCTCCATGGTCTCGTCGAGGGCTATGTCCTCCTTCGAGCGGTTGAACTTCTCGTAGGCGTCGGGGTCGAGCCACATCACGAAGACGTCGGTCTGCGAGCCCCAGGAGCCGTGCGAGCGGTAGCCGTTGCGGTCTGATTCGTAGAGCACGCCGCGGCCGTCGGGCGTCCAGCGGGCGTTGCCGTCGGAGTAGCCCGATTCGGTGAGGTTGACAATCTCTTTGCCGTCGGCCGAGATAGCGGCCACGTCAGAGTTGTTCCAGCCACCCTTGCCGATGTATCCGTTGAAGAGAATCCATTCGCTGTCGGGGTGCCATGAATAGCTCAGGTCGCCGTCGGTGTATGAATAGGCGTACTGACCCGGCATCACCACCGTTGTCTTGCCTGATTGCAGGTCGAGGACACAGAGCGTGGTGCGGTTGCGCAGGAAAGCCACCTTCTTGCCGTCGGGGCTGATGACGGGCTGGAAAGCGTCGCCTTCGCCGGTGTTGAGCGGCGTCTCGGTGATAGTCTCGGCGTAAGTGAACGAGGGGTCCTTCTTGCCAATTTCAGCCTTGTAGAGCTGCCAGCGGCCGTCGCGTTCGGAGTCATAGACCATGAAGCGGCCGTCGGGGCTGAAGCTGACGGTGCGTTCCTGTCCGGGAGTGGCGGTGATGCGGCGCGTGGTGGAATAGTCGGCGGGAGTGGTGAAGATGTCGCCGCGCACCACAAGAGCCACCTCATCGCCGGCGGGGGCGAGAGCCATGCGCGAGGTGCGCGTGTAGACCACAGGTTTCTCGGTCTGCTCGCCATTGTCGGCAACGATAGTTACGGGGAGCTTCACCGGCTCCGAGCCGGCCGTCATGGTGTATATTTCGCCGTTCTGGCTGAAGGCCATGTTGCCGTTCTGCGCCACGCTGAGGGTGCGCACCGGGTGCTTGGTGAAGTGGGTGAGCTGACGGGGAGTAGTGCCGTCGAGAGAGGCGGCATATACGTTGAGGGTGGAGTCGGCCTCGCTCACATAGTAGAAGCTGTTGCCGCCGCCCCACTGCGGGTTGACGCTGTGATAGGGGGTGTGAGTGAGCTGGCGGAACACGGGTTTGCCGCTCAGGGCGCCTTCCACGAGCCAGACGTCGCTGGTGCCCGACGACTGTTCATGCTTGCGGAATTTGTCTTCGTAGCCCTTTTTGTCGGTGTAGAGGATGCGTCCGTTGTTATCCACCGAGAGGGAGATGGCGGGGAGGCTGAGGAGGAGTTCCGGGCGGCCTCCGCTTACGGGCACGGTGTAGAGCTGCGGGAAGACGTAGCCGTTGATGGCCTTCTGCGAGGGCATGATGTTGCCTGTGAAGATGATTTTGTCGCCGGCGAAGGCCAAGGGCGTCTCAGAGCCGCTGTGGGTGGTGAGACGGCGCGGCTGACCGCCGTTGGCGTCAACGATGAAGATGTCGGTGGAGCCGTTGCGGTTCGACGAGAAGGCTATCTGCTTGCCGTCGGGACTCCATACGGGGCTGCTGTCGTAGGCGTCGACGGTGGTGAGACGTGTGGCCTGCCCGCCGGTGTAGGGCACGGTGTAGATATCGCCGCGGAAGGTGAAGGCGATGGTGTTGCCGTCGGGACTTATGGCCGTGTTGCGCAGCCACAGAGGAGCCCCGTCAGAGGCTGCCTGCGACGCGGCACAGACCATGGCCATGGCGGCCGTCAGAAGGATTTTTTTCATATTGGAAGTATGGTTAGTTTCAGGGGTATGAGAAGAGAGATTTTTCAGGGTATGGACGCCGAATTTTCGGGCTGTTAAAAAAGAAGAGGCCGGCGCCCCTGAGGAGACACCGGGCCTTTTCTGTGTTTGTCAGACGAAGCGGACGAGGGCGGGGCGGAGGACCCTCCAGCGGCCCCCTTCAAAGATTGCGGTGCCGGGGTTCTCTGTTGCCACGGCCTCTTTGCCGTAGGTGTCGGGGTCTTCGAGCTCGCAGCTGCCGGCCAAGAGCAGGTCAGGGTTGGCGAGGATGCGTGCTTCCACCTCGGGGTCTTCCACCACGGTGTAGATGCCCGACACGTTGTCGGAGGTTTCAAGGCGGAAGACGGAGTGCTGCGGGTTGAGGCTGCGCTCGGCACGCACGAACATACCTTCGCGGTTGGCGCGACCCAGATATATCACGCGGCTGCCCTTGGCGGATGCCGATACGCGTCCGGAGACTGTTGTGGGGGCTGCGGCAGCCACGGGGTTTGTCTGTGTGGCGCGCGAGTCGGCGTAACGGTCGTTGATGGTGGGCGCCGGGGTGCGGTCTTCCACACGCAGTTCGGCACGGGGCTCAACACGCGGCTCGGCATGAGTGGTGTCGGCGGCTTCGCGGGCGCGGTTGCTGAGGCGGTCGGCGTCGGCTTTCTCCTTTTCCTGACGCAGGTAGTTGAGATGATATTTATACTCCTCGCAGGCGCGGCGCAGCTCCACGTTCTCGGCGCGGAGGCTCTCTATGATGCGCTGCGACTCGTCGGCGTCGGGGGCGTTGTCGTCGGCATGGCGGTCGGAGTGCCGGCGTGTGCGGCGGTCGTCGCGGCGCTCATCCTCTTCGTCGTCATCGTCGCGGCGACGGTTCTTCTCGGCGTCCTGACGCTTGAAATAGCGGGCTGCGTAGATGACCAGCACAACCACCAGCACCACGAGGATGCAGAGGATGACGATATACACCGTTGAGGAACCTGTGTTCTCGCCCTCGGCGGCGGCTTCCTGCTGCATTATGGAGTCTTCGGCCACCTGCAGCGACGAGTCGGCCTGAGCCTGCTGCGTCATCATGGCGTCGGGCAGGGTGTTGGTGTTCACCGTGTCGGGAGCCGGTTCTTCGGCGGTCTCCTCGGTAGGTTCCTCTGTGGGTTCGGCCTCTGCGGGCGTTTTCAGCTTCATGCCTTTTACGCGCTTGCGCACCTGGCTCTGGGCAAAGCCTGTGGAGGAATAGTTGCCGGGAGCCACAACGGCTTTGGCGGCGTAGGCCACAAGCTCATCCTTGCCCCATGCCTCGTAGCCGGAAGCCGAGGGGAGTTTGCGGTTGAAGAGCTGCAGATTCTCTTTGTCTTTGTCGTTGCGGAGCTTGCCTTTGATGGCCGCACGGGTCGACACGTTGATGTCGTCGATGTAATCGGAGCCGGCGTTGGCGTTGCGCAGATACACCAGGGCGGCGTAGGTCTGAGCCTGTTCCAGCTCGTCGGGAGTAACGGCCCGGACTGTGGCAAGCGGTATAAATAGGGCTAATACAGCTATAAGCGCGCAGATATTTTTCATGATTTGTGATGTAATTACAGATTTGGCACAAAGTTAACACAAATCTTTTAAAGAGCCAAGCCTGAGAGATGAGAGCGGCGGCTAATGCACTGTGAAGATGGGGGGCACGAAGGCGTCGGGGATATGCTCTATGTCCCACAGGGGTGCGTTGCCGCTCACGGCGATGACGTCGAAGCGCGCCTCGGCCATGTCGGCTTCCGGTCCCTGCAGGGTGTGCAGATATGCGTTGGCGGCGCGTGTTAGAAGGGTAATCTTTCGCGGACTGACGGCGGCCATGGGGTCGGTGAAGGTGCCGCTGCGCGCTTTCACCTCCACAAAGGCAAAGAGGGTGCCCCGCTGCGCCACTATGTCAATCTCCACGTGTCCCGATGGCGGCGACCAGTTGCGGTGGCGTATGACGAAGCCCTTGCTGACGAGATAGTCGGCGGCGGCCTGCTCGGCCATGCGGCCATATTCCTGATTCTGCGGCGAGGCGGGGTTCATAATGCTTAGGACAGCGTTTAAGAAACTGGCAAAGAGGCTATCTGCCGCACTATGGCGAGGGCGTCGGCCACGCTGTTGACGTTGCTGACGAGCATGGAGCGGCGTCCGTTGTTGTCGCGCAGCTTGGAGCGGCGAGGCTCAATCTGGAAGTAGGTGATGAAGCGGCCGAAGGCTGCCGAGCGGTAATAGGCCTCGTTGTCGGAGTCGGGGAAGTAGAGATACATATTGCCGCCCTTGAGGTGCAGGCGCTCAATGCCGAGGCGGCGGGCGCCGGCTCTCAGCGGCACTATGTTGATAAGTTCTTCCGTGGGGTGCGGAATGGCGCCGAAGCGGTCGCGCAGCATCGCGCGGAACTCGTCGGCGGCGGTGTCGGTCTCCATGGCGTCGAGGCGGCGGTAGAGGGTGATGCGCTCCGGCTCCTGAGGCACATAGGTGGAGGGTATGAGCAATTCCATGTCGGTCTCCACGGTGGTGTCGGCCACGTACTCCTCCTCCTGCCCGGCGTGTTGGTCGGGGGCGAGGTCGGCGAACTCGGTGGTGCGCAGCTCTATTACGGCCTCTTTGAGGATGCGCTGATAGACTTCGTAGCCGAGGTCGGCGATGAAGCCCGACTGTTCGGCACCGAGGAGGTTGCCGGCGCCGCGTATGTCGAGGTCCTGCATGGCAATCTGTATGCCGGCGCCCAGGCCCGAATAGCTCTCAATGGTCTGGAGGCGGCGGCGCGCCACGGGGTTCAGCTCGGCACCCGGCGGCACGAGCATATAGGCGAAGGCTTTGCGGTCTGAACGGCCCACGCGGCCGCGCAGCTGATGCAGCTCGCTGAGGCCGAAGCGCTGCGCGTTGTCGATGAGGATGGTGTTGACGTTGGGCATGTCGATGCCGTTCTCCACAATGGTTGTTGAGAGGAGGATGTCGTAGTCGCGTGCCTGGAAATCGAGGATGGCTTTCTCCACCCTTTCGGGGGGCATCTGACCGTGGGCGCGCACCACACGGGCGTCGGGCACCAGGCGGTGAATCATGTTCTCGAGCACGTCGAGGCGCTCGATACGCGGGGTGATGAAGAAGACCTGACCGCCGCGCGAGAGCTCGAAGTTGATGGCCTCGCGCACGGTGTCGTCGCCAAGGCCGGTAACGGTGGTTGCCACGGGGCGCCGGTTGGCCGGGGGCGTGTCGAGGTTGCTGAGGTCGCGGGCGCCCATGAGCGAGAACTGAAGGGTGCGTGGGATGGGGGTGGCCGACAGGGTCAGCGTGTCGACGTTGACGCGCATCTGCTTGAGCTTCTCCTTGACGGCTACGCCGAATTTCTGCTCCTCGTCGATGACAAGCAGGCCTAAGTCGTGAAATTTCACCGACTTGCCAATGAGCTTGTGGGTGCCGATGATGATGTCGATTTTGCCGGCCTCGAGGTCTTCGAGAATCTGTTTCACCTCCTTTGGCTTTCGGGCGCGCGAGAGGAAATCGACTCTCACGGGCATCTCTTTGAGGCGTTCGGCAAAGGTGTGGTAATGCTGCATTGCCAGCACCGTTGTGGGCACGAGCACGGCGGTCTGTTTGCCGTCGACGGCGGCTTTGAAGGCGGCGCGTATGGCGAGTTCGGTCTTGCCGAAGCCCACATCGCCGCACACAAGGCGGTCCATGGGACGCGGGCTCTGCATATCGGCCTTGATGTCCTGAACGGCGCGAAGCTGGTCGGGGGTGTCTTCGTAGAGGAAGGAGGCCTCCAGTTCATGCTGCAGGTAGGTGTCGGGAGAGAAGGCGAAACCCTTTTCCTGCTGCCTCTGTGCGTAGAGGCGGATGAGGTCGCGGGCAATGTCTTTTACCTTGCTCTTGGTGCGGTCTTTGAGGCGTTGCCAGGCGCCGGAGCCGAGCTTCGACAGCTTGGGAGGCACGCCTTCGGCGCCGCGGTATTTGCTGAGCTTGTGGAGCGAGTGGATGTTGACCAGGATGATGTCGTCGTTCTGATAGAAGAGCTTAATCATCTCCTGGGTCTTTCCGGCCACGTCGGTGCGTATGAGACCGCCGAAGCGGCCAATGCCGTGGTCGGCGTGGACCACGAAGTCGCCCTGTTCCAGCTTCTGCAGCTCGCGCAGACTCATGGCCAACTTGCCGCCGCGGGCGCGCTCCGACCGCAGGTTATAGCGGTGGAAGCGGTCGAAAATCTGATGGTCGGTGAAGAAGCACGACTTGGAGCGGTGGTCGGCGAACCCGGCATGGAGGGTGGGGCTCACGGGTATGAAGCTGAGGTCGGCGGCCTCCTCGCGGCGCTCGGCGAAGATGGCTTTGAGGCGGTCGGCCTGCGTGGCGTTGTCCGACAGCAGGTAGATGCTGTAACCCTCTTTGTGATAGCGGGCAAAGGAGGAGGCTATGAGGTCGAAGTTCTTGTGATAGAGTGTCTGCGGCTCTGTGCTGAAGGCTATCACGGCGGCATCTTCGGCAGTGTCTGCGGAGGCTTTGGCGGCCTCTTTGGCGGCGCCGTAGACCACGGTGCGCATCTTCTGCATGGCGGCGGCGAAGGCCTTCGGCGACACCACTTTGAGCAATGCGTCGGGGTCTCCCTCGCCGGTGATGTCCACCTCGGTGGCCAGGGTGGAGGCGGCGATGCTCTCAATGCGCTGCTGCACAAACTGCGGGTCGGCGGCGAAGAGCACGGTGTCCTCGCCGGCAAAGTCGAGCAGCGACACACCGCCGTTCTGCTCCTCGGCGGCCATGTCGGGCATAATGGTAACCTCGTCGGGGGTCTCGGTGCTGAGCTGCGTCTCCACGTCGAAGTTGCGGATGGAGTCCACCTCGGTGTCGAAGAAGTCTATGCGATAAGGCTGGGGGCAGGCGTAAGAGTAGACGTCGAGGATAGAGCCTCTGACGGCAAACTGACCCGGCTCATAGACGTAATCGGTCTGGCGGAAGCCGATGTCGAGCAATTGTTGGCGAATCTCCTTTACGGGAATCTCCATGCCCTTTTTCACCACGATGCGCTTGGCGGCGATGCCTCCGGGAGCGGGCACTTTCTCGGCCAAGGCTTCGGGGGAGGTTACCATGAAGCGCATCTTGCCGGTGTTCCAGGCGTCGAGGGCCTCAGTGCGGAGAATCTGCGCCGGCGGGTCGGGCTGCCCGTATTTGATGTCGCGGCGATAGCCCGAGGGGAAGTATTTGACGCTGTTGTCGGCGTCTGCGCAGAGCCGCGACAGGTCATGATATATGTAGCCGGCGGCATCGGGGTCGTCGGCTACAATGATATAGGGTTTTTGGAGCTTTTTGAGGCGGCTGAGGAGCATGGCGGTGGCCGAGCCGCACAGTCCGCTGAGGATGACGCGCCTGTGGCTGCCCACGGCGGCGTCTACGGCTTTCACCGTGGCCGCCGTGGCAAAGATGCGCGATAATTGCTCAAGGGTGGTACTCATTTTCTTTTGAGGGCGGTTGGTAGCTAAGGTAGCTAAGGTAGCTAAGGTAGCTACCCGCTGTCAGAAGGGGAAATTGATGCCCATGGTCACCTGGGCGTTTGAGGAGAGGGGCACTCCCTGCTTGCAGAGCTTGCCGGGTACCCGGTCCATGCCTAAGAAGAAGTTGAAGCCGGTCAGATGCAGATTTGCCACCCAGCCGAAGGAGGCGCCGAAGGTACCCACGCCCAGGTTGACGCCGCCCGAGAAGATACGGCAGGGCGCTATGTTGGCCGACAGGCGGAAATCGGTGGTGGTGAAGTCGCCGTTGTCGACGTAGGCGTAAGCGCCGTCAACCTCTTTCACTTTGCTGTCTGATTTGAGGTCGAAGATGCTGCGGAGGGTAACAGCGTCGATGTTTACGGGCACGGTTAGATTGTCGACGTTGACGCGCACGGTGGTGTCCACGTCCGAGAGGTCGTACTTGTCGTCGATGCAGCCTGTGAGGGCCGGCAGCGACAGGGCCACGAGGGCTGCCGCCATTACGCGACGCGACGCCTTACCCGCTTTTTTGGGAGTTAGTTTCATAAATTGGAGTTAGGTTGAGTTGATGTGGGTGGCTTGGTAGCTAATTTAGCTATTTTAGCTAAGGTAGCTGCTTTAGCTAAGAACCCTAAAAACGCACAAAATTAATAAATTTTTCTTAAAAAAGCAAAAGCCACCCGGGCGAGGGGCAGCTTTTGGCTTTTGGTAGCTAAGGTGGCTATTGCTTGCGGAGAAGGCGGTGGTATTTGGCGGGGTTGGCGAGCAGGTCAAGGGCGGCGCGCACGGCGGGGTCAAAGGATACCTCGGCGGCGGTGGCGGCGCGCTCAAAGCCGTAGCGCTCAGCCAACATGGGCACTAAGAAGCGCTCAATCTCGGGTCGCGCCTGTTTCAGCTCCTGCCGCGCGTCGCGCTGCAAGGCTTTGCTCAGGCCGGCAAAGGCGGCTTCCGTAGCCTCGTTCATGCTGCCCTCCTCGCGGGCAACGCGTTTCAGATCCTTCAGACCCTTCTCCAGGCGCGATTCATAATGCAGCGCCGTGTCGGGCAGGGTGGTAACGAACTCCTCCCATACCTCGTCGGTCATGGTGAAGGGCGCGTTGCCCTGATGGGCGGCATAGCGGCGGTTGGCGTAGTCGAACATATAATGGCTGCTGAGGAGGTTGTATATCAGCTCCTGATGCGCTATGGTGTCGTTGACGCGCAGTTCGGGCTGCAGTCCGCCGCCATCCTTCACCGGGCGCCCTGCGGCGGTGTAGAAGGTCTTGGCCAGTGAGTCGGGGGTATAACCCGGGTGGCCCGATTCGTCGCGGTGGCTGTAGTCGAGAGCCTGGATGAGGCGCCCCGACGGAATGTAGTATTTGGCGGTGGTGAGCTTGAGCATACCGTCGTAAGGCATGGGCAGCGTGCTCTGCACCAGACCTTTGCCAAACGAGCGCTCGCCGATGAGCACCGCGCGGTCATAGTCCTGCAGCGCCCCGGCGAAGAGCTCGGAGGCGGAGGCAGAGCCGCGGTTGATGAGTACGGCAAGTGGGATGTCGGGGAAGATAGGCTCCTGGCGCGTCTTATAGACCTGCTCGAGGCGTCCGTCGCGGCCGCGCGCCTCTATTATCTTGCTCCCTTTGGGCAGGAACATGGAGGCAATCTCCACAGCCTGACTGAGGAGTCCGCCGCCGTTGTCTTTGAGGTCGAAGATGATGCCTTTCAGCTCCTTGTCGGCCTTGAAGCCTTCGAGCACGCGGCGCACCTGCTCGGCGGTGTCGTCGGGCGAGAAGGTGGAGAGGGCTATGTAGCCAATGTGTCCGGGCAGGATGGCCGAGTAGCTCACCGCGGGCACCACAATCTTGGCGCGCTCAATGGTTACGGTAATCACCGAGTCGGGCGCGTAGGGGCGCACCACGGTGATGGTGACGGGGGTGCCGGCCTGGCCGCGCAGATGCTTGGTGATGAAGTCGCCGTTGCGGCCGCGGGTGTCAATGGTGTCCACGCGTATAATCTTGTCGCCCGAGCGCAGACCGGCTTTTATGGCGGGCATACCCTCCATGGGGTCGGTGAAATAGCCCTGACCGTTGTAGGTGGCTATGCGAATGCCTATGCCGCCGTATTCGCCCGAGGCGTCGCGGCGGAAGCGGTCGGCCTCCTCGGCAGAGTAATATTCAGTGTAGGGGTCGAGCCCGGCCATGGCGTAGTTCATGCCCAGATGCAGCAGCGAGTCTACGTTGAGCGAGTCAACGTAATACTGCTGCAGCTTGACCAGAAGGTCGCTGCCTGTGCGGATGGCGTGCTGCAGGTTTGTCTCGGGACTTTTCTGCGCCGATGCCGCAAAGGCGCCAAGCAGCAGGGCGCTCACAGCGGCTAATATTTTCAGATGTTTCATTTTAATGCTTTTCTACCGGCGGATGCGGATAATCAACGGTGAAGTGCAGACCGCGGCTCTCCTTGCGCTCCATGGCCTGACGCATTATCAGATAAGCCACGTTGATGATGTTGCGCAGCTCGCAGAGCTGACGGCTGGGCTTGCTCACCTTGAAGAGGCGCTCGGTCTCCTCATAGAGGATGTCGAGGCGGTTCCAGGCGCGTTTCAGGCGCAAATCAGAGCGTACTATGCCAACGTAATAACCCATAATCTGGTTTACCTCCTTGATGCTTTGGGTTATGAGCACCATCTCTTCGGGATGCACGGTGCCCTCGTCGTTCCAGAGTGGGATGTCGGTGCGATAGTCGTATTCGTGCAGATGCTCGGCGGCGTGTCGTGCGGCCGCGTCGGCGTACACCACGGCCTCGATGAGCGAGTTGGAGGCCAGGCGGTTGCCGCCGTGCAGACCTGTGCGCGAACACTCGCCCACGGCGTAGAGGCGCTTGATGCTCGACTCGCCGTTGAGGTCCACGGCAATGCCGCCGCAGAGATAATGGGCCGCCGGAGCCACCGGGATGTAGTCTTTGGTTATGTCTATGCCCAGGCTCAGGCACTTGGCGTAGATGTTGGGGAAGTGCTTCTTGGTCTCCTCGGCATCCTTGGCGGTAACGTCGAGGTAAACGTGGTCGGAGCCGGCGGCTTTCATCTCCGAGTCGATGGCGCGTGCCACGATGTCGCGGGGAGCCAGGCTCAGACGCGGGTCATAGCGGTGCATGAACTCCTCGCCGCGAATGTTGCGCAACACGGCGCCATAGCCGCGCATGGCCTCGGTGATGAGGAACGACGGGCGGTCGCCGGGATGATAGAGCGCCGTGGGATGAAACTGTATGAACTCCATGTCGCGCACGGTGCCTTTGGCGCGGTAGGTCATGGCAATGCCGTCGCCGGTGGCAATGAGCGGATTGGTGGTGAGGGTGTATACGCCGCCCACACCGCCGGTGGCCATAAGGGTTACGCGCGCCAGGAAGGTGTCTACCTGCCCTGTGGCCTCATTGAGCACGTAGGCCCCGTAGCAGGTGATGTCGGGCGTGCGGCGCGTTACTATCCGCCCCAGATGATGCTGGGTGAGAATCTCTATGGCGAAATGGTTCTCGAAGATGTCTATGTTGGGGTTTCGGCGCACTGCCTCCACCAATTTTTCCTGAATCTCGGCGCCGGTGTTGTCCTGATGATGCAGAATACGGAACTCGGAGTGTCCGCCTTCGCGGTGCAGGTCGAAGTCGCCGTTCTCTTTCTTGTCGAAGCTCACGCCCCAGTCAATGAGCTGACGAATCTGTTCGGGGGCGTTGCGCACCACCATCTCCACAGCCTGCGGGTCAGAGAGCCAGTCGCCGGCCACCATGGTGTCGTGGATATGTTTATCGAAATTATCCACCTCGAGGTTGGTGACGGAGGCCACGCCACCCTGCGCGAAATAGGTGTTTGCCTCTTCAAGAGTGGTTTTGCAAATCAGAGCCACGCGGCCGTGGCGGGCCGACTTCAGCGCAAAGCTCATGCCGGCGATGCCCGAACCCACTACCAGATAATCATATTTGTAGATCATTGCTTTCTTTGCGGCATACTCAAGGCGTGCCTGTTTGTGGTGTTGATACAACTGCGGGCCGCGATGCCCCGTCAGGCCCCGCGACTCTTCTCTTTATTCTTTGCAAAGTTACAAATTATTTCCTATTGTTGCCGCCGATAGTGTATTTTTTCGTACATTTGCAGACTTTTCAGGCCTGTGCCGCAGAGCCGGGCAAGACCATCACCAAATAAAATAGAATAGTATGAAAAAATTTCTGGCCACCGGCCTTTTGCTTGCAGCGTCGGCACTGCAGGCTTCTGCCACCGATGACGTTACGGTGGTGCTTGATGCCGATTTCACTCAGTTCACAGAGGGCACCCCGGCCAAGCCGGTCGATTTCCCGTCGTACGGCACGGGGTCCTTTACTTCTTATTTCTCGGGCTGGTACTCGTCGAAGATTGCCAAAGCCGGGGGCGCGCTGATTATCAAAGACGGCGGCTATGTGCAGACCAAATCCTGTAATGTGTCGGCCCACGGGGGTGTGATGCGCATCAGCTCGCGCGTGCGTATGACCGACGCCTATGGCGGCATTCTCAAAATCTCGGCCGGTTACTCCACCGCCGGCAGCACCACAGTGATGCTCACCGACTCGCTGTGGCACGATGTGTCGGTGGTAATTGCGGGCGGCACGTCGTCAACGCGCATCAAGGTTGAGCCGTCGCTGTCGGCCTCGGGCGTATTGCTGCAGAACCTGAAGGTGGAACAGAGCGCCGGTTTCATCGCCGCGCCGGTGGCATATCAGCCCACGCAGGCCGACGGGGTGTCGTTCACGGCGCGCTGGAAGAGTGTGAGCGGCGCCACGGCTTATCTGCTCAATGTATACAGCTACAACGGCACCGAAAAGGTCTACAAGCTCAAGGAGCAGAATGTGGGCACGGCGCTGAGCTACAAGGTAACGGACCTGGACCCCGCGGTGCAGTATTATTACACTGTGCAGGCCACTAACGGCACGGGCGTGTCGGACCCCTCGGAGGAGATTCGTGTTGTGAAGGTCATCTCTTCGTTGGCCACGCCGCAGGGTCTGAGCGGCAAGGCCGATTCGGTGCGGCTGCAGGCTTCGTGGCTGCCGGTGAAGGATGCGCAGCATTATGTGCTGAACGTGAGCGGGGTCATCAACTGTGTGGCCGACAAGGAGGTGAAGCTGCTGTCAGAATCGTTCTCCAAGGTTACGGAGGGCACTCTGAGCAACATTGAGTTCACCACCAAGCCGCTGAGCAACTTCACTTTCATGCCGGGCTGGGAAGGCTCTGAATTGGGTCTGGCGGCGGGCCATATTGTGATTTCGCCTTACGGCTCCACGGGTTATGTGGCCACTCCGCTGCTCGACATGGAGGGCAAGGACGGCACGGTAACGTATTCGGCGCGTCTGGCCTGCGGTGCTTTCGGCACTATGCGCACAGGCTCGGCAACGGTGAGTCTGCTCAACGCGGCCGGCGACACGCTGCAGAGCAAACCCATTGAGCTGACTGAGGGCTTCGCCGACTATTCGGTAACGCTCACGGGCGCCACGGCCAACTGCCGCATCGCCATCAGCTACAATGGCTCTTACAAGCTTTTTATCGACTCCATCGAGGTGCGCCAGCTGAAGAAGGCGGGACAGAAGGTGAAATGCTATCTCACTGAAATTTCTACGCCTGAGGTGGCTGTGGAATATGAATACGGCGCCGACGCGGCTGTGCTTGGCGAGCGTCCGAGCTATTTCCTGCTCACGGTGTCGGCGGCTGCCGAAACGGTGGTGGCAGGCGAAATCACCACTATCTTCTCGGAGGCGTCGGAGCCTGTGGAGGCTAAGATTGAAACGGGTGCTGTGAACGGCACTTTTGCCGACGATGTTGTGGTGTCTGTTGCCGACGGCCTCATCACTGTGAGCGCCGACCGCACCACTGCGGTAAGTCTCTATGACATGAGCGGCCGCATACTTCTGCAGACCACGGTGGCCGGGGGCACCACTGCCACGCTCCGCCCGCAGCTGAAGGGTATCTGCATCCTTGTGGCCGGCGGCCGGGCACAGAGGGTGAGGCTTTAGATGATGCCTTGTAGCTAATTTAGCTAATTTAGCTAATTTAAACGGCTAAAAAAGCTAAAAAAGCTAAAATAGCTAAAAAATTACTCTCACACGCACTCCGCGCGGAGGTCGGCAGCGACCCGGCGCGGGGTGCTTTTTTGCAGCAGCAGGGCAGGGTCGGCAAGGGGTAGGCAATGCACGCTGAAACGGCGGTTGCGGCAAGCCACTAACTCGGCGGGCAGAAACACTTGCTCCAGGTTGAAGGGTATGTGCAGCCGCTTGCGCCACTGTGCCAGGCGGTAAAAGCGCTTGCGGTTAAGGGCCTCGAAATGCACGGGCACAATCTGGCGGCCCGTCTCGGCGGCAAGGCTCACGAAGGTCTTGCGCCACTCCAGATCCTGAATCGCGCCTCCGGGCTGCAGGCGGCTGACCAGTCCGGCGGGGAAGATGATGACGTGCTTGTTGCTCTCAAAGGCCTGACGCAGGCTGTTGGCGCGCTCGCGGCCCTGCCGCCCGTATTTGTTGATGGGTGTGAAGACGCTCTGCAGGGGGCGGACGTTCATGAGCATGTCGTTGACGGGGAAGATGATGTTTTCGTCGCCATAGAGGCCACCTAAGAGCGCAATGAGGGTAATGCCGTCCAACCCTCCAAGGGGATGGTTTGAGGCGAATACGAGGCGCTCACGACCCTCTATGTGGTCTTTGCCGTGCAGCTCGGCGGTGATGTTCAGCTCCGTCAGTATGCGCCGCGAGAAATCGCTGCCCGCCGCCGGCCACGCCGCCCTCAGCAACGCGTTCAGGTCGTTCTGGCGGATGATGCGCGCCAGCAGCTGCGACACGAAGCCGGGAAGCCGCGGCGCCCGCTGACGCAGTATCGCCGCCACATCGAGCTGCAGCGGTGCCTCGGCGCTCTCGCGGTAACGCAGTTGGTCCTTTTTCATGGATTGGGGAAATAGACACCGGAGATGTGCCATGCGCAGGCCTTGTCAAGGGTTTCCGACGCGCGGCACATCTCCGGTTTGCGGGTTGAAGATTCTGTTATCAGAAATTATCGGTCAGGTTGAGGTCGGAGTCGGCTTCGGGCAGCTCGTCGAACATATTGGCCTGTTCTTCGGCAGCCTGCTCCTTGTCGGCCTTCTTGCGACCCTTCTTGGTCTCGGCCTTGGTTTCGGCTTCCGGCTCTTCGGGAGTCTGCTGCTGCTCCTCCTTGGCAGCTTTCTCGGGGAAGAGCTTGGCGCGCACCTGCACGTCGAGCTCGTCGAACAGCTCGGGGTTGTCGTCAATCACCTTGCGCACAGCGTCGCGGCCCTGACCAAGCTTCGAGCCTTTGTAGGAGTACCAGGCGCCCGATTTCTGAATGATGTCGAACTCGGTGGCATAGTCGAGCAGCTCGCCGGCGCGACTGATGCCTTTGCCGTATAGCATATCGAACTCGCAGCGGGTGAAGGGGGGCGCCACCTTGTTCTTTACCACGCGCACTTTGGTGCGACGGCCCACCGGCTCGTCGTTTTCCTTCACTGCCGAGCCGGCGCGTATCTCCAGGCGAACGGTGGCGTAGAACTTCAGGGCGTTGCCGCCGGTGGTCGTCTCGGGGTTGCCCATGAAGACGCCGATTTTCTCGCGCAGCTGGTTGATGAAGATGCAGCAGGTGCGGGTGCGGCTGATGGATGATGTGAGCTTGCGCATGGCCTGACTCATGAGGCGAGCCTGCAAACCCATGTTGCGGTCGCCCATCTCGCCCTCAATCTCGTCCTTGGGCGTCAGGGCCGCCACGGAGTCGATGACCAGGATGTCGATAGCGCCCG
>OGXW01000604.1_pt1 | contig 27427 bp, 20 predicted proteins | sample 1576341 | NCBI WGS metagenome assembly OGXW01 (sample SAMEA3541592, study PRJEB24748) | human gut metagenome | biome: human gut; feature: human-associated habitat; material: faeces | place: China | collected 2012
TCGGAACTGGAAAAAACAATGCTGCAACGTCTGAAAGAAGAATGAAATATTTAAGGGTTCTCGTGCTGCAAAGATACGAATAATCTTTGATAATACAAACTTTTGAGCAAGAAAAAACAGCCAACCTTCAATAGCATATTTGAAAGTTGGCTGTTTTTCATTTATAATGTTTCCTGCAAGTTTTTACTAGGCATAAGCTTACTTGTATTTTATCTATAAAGTTATCTCCATAGGGGCTCGGAAATCCAATTTTCAGGGAATCCCATTGCTGCAGGATCTACCTGTGGATAAGAAACGAGTAAGGATTTGAGCTCATTCTTGAAGTCCAATCCATATCCCATAGAATCAAGCCAATATGCAATACAACAGGCTATAGCATATACTTTGTTCGCATCAACACCTTCTATGTTCACCCATGCACCACGCAAAGAGGCATTCATTTGTGGAGCATTGGAGAGATAACGATTCCAAAGTCGTGAGTGATGAGCGCAACAGTTTCTTAGGACAGTTACACTACGCATCCAACTTTCCAACACCTCATGCTGTGGAAGATTGAACTGACGAGCTACACGCTTCTTCAACTTCTTGTCACCGAAATTGTAATAGAGTTTTGAAAGCGTACCGAAAGATGCCAGTTCAAGCGTTTTCCATGCAGGAGGGAATATCGGCTTGTCATAGTTGCGCCTATGTTCCTTGATAAAGTCCTCTTTACAACGCTGAAGCTCTCGATCTATGGAGTTCATATTCTCAATAAACTTGTGCTCATCGTCAGCAAGGCTTGTATCAAAGAACCAAAATGGTCCATGTGCCAAAGAGAACTCTTGTATAATCTTTGTGCGCAAAGCAATCTCTAATCGTTGAACAGCCTTGAACATCAAATCTCTCAACTCTATATCAAAGTTATAGAGAGCTACGGCATCTTCAAATCTACTATTAGGCTTAAACTGATGTGTAGTTTTGTCTTCCTCCATAGGACGAAGGTATTGAACAAAACGAAAATAGCTGACCTCACCAAGAAATTTTTCAGCCTTGGATGAATCAGCAATATTTAAGCCTCTACTTTTTAGTAGTTCTATTTGTTCCGAAATAGAAAGAGCCTGCTTAGTGTATAATCTTAATGTACCCATAAAAAGCAAAAGACCCGCCCTGGTTCGCTGTTCAAATGGGAAGCGTGGCGGATTCTGTTGCTGCAAAGATACAAATAATTATTGATAATACAAACTTTTGAGCAAGAAAATTCGCGCAAAAGTAGATTTCTTTGACATATTTATATTTAATAGTGTTAAATCAGACCATAAAATCACATTTTATCTGTCAAATAAAACATTTTCCGAAATAGAATTGTTACCTTTGCAACGTCTATCCCTATACCGGAAGCCTCGATGTGAAATTAATTTCGTATCATTTGCAAACGAAATTCCAAGGTGGACGACGATGGAGTATTTTACGTATAAGGATACAAGGGTCGAGTTGAAATACTTTGTAACCTTTACTCAACTTTTAGACTTTACAGACTACCAGAGTCTATTTCAAGAAAATAGGGAACGTTATGAAATATCAACGCTCCCTATTTTTATATATCAATACCCTGGGTTTTGAGTCATATTTGGATTCATATTTATTTCATTTTGAGGAATAGGTAAAAGCAACTGATATTTTTCTAATCCGAGTTCTTTTATCGCCAAACCATTCCTTTTCAAGAAAGCAAAATAGTCTTGCAATTTAAGAGACTTCCTCAGTTGTTTAATTCCTTCAACAGAAACACTTGTTCCGGAAATACCATTCACGTTATCTACTTCTGAAATATATTTTGAAGCCTTTGCATTATTACCCAAGTGAATTTCGCATTCAGCATATAAAAGCTTGACATCTGTTGATGTCATAATAGGTACTACCTTTTCAGGACTTCCGTCTACATTTACCCTAGAGGCTCTTGACTCAATACCCAACAACTTCAAAGCCAATATTAAATCTTTGTTTTCAGATGTATATTTTGTTGGAACTTTTTCCATAGAGTATATATTTTTGTCAACAACTTGTTGGAGAAGATTACTAGCTGCAGCCCATTTTTGCTGATACATATATACTTTCGCCAAAAGAATACGAGCCACATCCTTCGATACAAACAAAGCATCATTGGCGTTGGTTGCAAAAGCTACACATTTCTTTTCATCCAAATTTCTTATTGCTTCTACCAGTTCTTCTTCCAGCATTTGTAGAATACTAGATTCGGATGTTCTTGGAACATAAGTATCTGCATAACCTTCAAAACCTGCATTAGGCATCACAACTACACCACCCCACCAAATCAACATTTGATAGTAGCACAAATCTCGATAAACATTCAGATAAGGAGAATATACTGCCCTATACATGGCATCTGCTCTATACAACCTTGCAATCATATTCAGCGCTTGGTATGAGTTTATCCAACAATTATGGATATTCGGTTCACTGCTACGAATAGGAGCAACAAAATTAGGATCATTTATTATCTTTGTATAACGATAATTCATCTGAGCCTCAAGGGTTACAGCATTTGCCAAACTCTTCATAAATTCAGAAACACAACTGATGCCATCACTTCCGAGTCGAGGTACTATGATTTCTGCATTAGGATTAGCTTGCTGAGTTAAGTTCAAGCGAGCCACTACATTACCCATACCATCATATAAAGGAATTGAAACTGCTTGTTCCTTTCTAAAAGAGGCAGCCTTTACAACCACCTTTAAGATATTATTATTCAATTCTTTAGTATAGTTGATACAAGGTTCACTTCCGGTCTCATAAATATCCATTCCCGAAACAGAAGTCGAATTATCGTATATATCATCACCAGGAATACTTGGTCGCTCTAAGTAAACAGGTACAGTTGTATTTACCTTTACCTCATAGCTTCCACCTTCCATAGGTACATTGATATTATTTGTTTCCAAACTGACAGGATAATTTTCAGGCGCAATTTCATTTCCTGCGGTTCCATCTCCATCCCAATCGAAATAATAGATAAGATTCTTAACGGCAACCTCTTTACCCATCTCTTGATAGCGTTTCTTGATATTCTCTGCTATTTGAGGCAATTTGCTTTCCAAAGAGAACATATCTTTACGAATTTGTAGTTTGGTAGTTTCTGAGAAATTACCATCCTCAGCAAACTCTTCTGAAAGTTGAGATAAATACTCAGTAATTTGTGCTTCAGAACGATTGTACAGAATTAAAGATGACACGGCAATAAGAGCAGCAGCTTCATCAGTACCAGAAGTAATGGAGAAATGATTAACATCAGTCTTGGCATACTTTTCGAGACCAAAAGTCTTGAGGACTTCTTCTTGTGCCTGATTGTTGGCTTCCTTAAACGACTTACCATCCTTAGCTACCAAATCCATAACTCTCTGATACTTAAGATGTGAAAGAATATTCAAATTCACATCAGCTGCATTTTGAAGATTAGCAACAGCATTTAAAGCCAAGGTTCCTTTAGAAAGTTCGCCAGTTACTTCATTAAAATAATATCCAGAAGCAGACAGTTTTACATAGGGAGACTTTAACAATTTTGATCCAAAAGTAAAAGTACCCTCATTATCTGTAATCGTAGAAGTAAAAGACTCACCAGTTTCATCTAGGTCAGCATCTAAAGGCTGCATTTGAATGGCTGTACCTCTAACAAAAGGACCTTTTTCTACTTTACCACCTACATTAAAATTAGTAGGAGTGTAACCATCCAGGTCGTCATTACTAGAACAAGACTGTAGTATTGCCATCATTCCTATGGTAACAACCACAACGGCTTTCTTTAAAATAACTTTCATAATCTCATTATTTATTAGTTAAACTTTCATATACAAGAAGCGTGGTCTACATATACCACACCTAACTTTGGAGGTCCTGAGAAAACCCTGAGATACAGATATAGTAATAGTAGCCCACGCTATGCGTGAGAACCACTATGCTACCTTTGCATCTCTTTTTGAAAATTTCTCAGGTTTCCAAAGTTACAAGATAAGCATAACGCCTCTTTATATTCTAATATGTCTTGGAAATGGCATACACCAAATCCGCTTCAAAATTACAAAACTTTCCCGACATAGCCACAAGTTTTGGGGGAAAATTTGCATATAAGCCTCACTTTTCTTTCCTTTTTTCTATTTTTAATCACTTTTCTTCTATCTCAGCAGATATTTCGCAACCAAATTTCTGAGCATCGTCTCCGAAAGATTCAACAATCCCGTCTCTTGAATCGTAGCATATTCGGGCTTGTTCTTTCCGATAATAAACTTACACTCTCGCCCATCTATGCTTGCATACAAATGGAAGTTGCCTTTGTAAGCCTGCTCTATGCGAACATCAGTACAACTTTTGCCATCAATATCAAACTGTTGTCTTTATCCTCCAACCCCCATGATACGAGATGAGCATTTATCGCTGACTCTATGGAACTGATCCATCTATCATCGTTTTGTATGACGTATTCTCTGCGCTTTCTTCTCATCCTTTCTCATCAGATAAGGTGATGGAGGAAGTTCGGGAAGCACATCATTTATAGCATCAATCTGCCCCACCACCTTCAGCAAGAGAAGAAAAGTGGCAAGCGAAAGATTGCCCGCTGTACCATTCTCAAACTTGTGGATGGTGGTCAAGCCAAGTCCAGTAAGCTCGGCAACCTCTTTCTGGGTGAGAGCCGCTTACAAATGACGCAGATTCACCCATTCCTTTACCACTCGCACATAAATGTTTTTTCTTGAAAAAAGTCTCAAAGTATCATTATTTGCAAATATATCACTGATACATAATGAATTACAAAATGACACTTCCAAATATGTTTACAAAGAAGTATCATAGAAGTATCATAATTTCGATAGAAGTATCATCAAATCACCATAAAGCATTGTACAAAAACACAAAATTGTAGTCAACTACATATAGAAAAATACGAATTCGCTTACTCAAAATAATGCCCAAAAATCATCCAGTAAAATGGGCACTCGATGCCCACAGTACGGGCAATGAGTGCCCATCACTTGTTCTGCCGATGCCCATCACATGGTCCCTGAGTGCCCGTGTGACGGGCACTCAGGGACCAGCCAATGTGCTTATTCCTAACTACAATTGTCAGTCTTCCAACTTATTTCTGGTTAATATTGACATACTAAATAAACTGGAAAGGTAGACACTATCAGTTTTATAAAACTGAAATAGTAGACATTATCAATTCTATAGAACTGAAATAGTAGACATTTCTTAGTTTTTGCTCCTATTTTTCTAGACATAAATCCTCAAAAAAGGCTTTTTTGTAAGCTACTTACCTGAATTTTATGATACTTCTATGGAAATCATGATACTTCTATGACACTTCTTTGTAAACATATTTGGAAGTATCATTTTATAAACCACTATGTATCAACAATATACCTGAAATCAATGACACTTTGATACTTTTTCGAGAAAAAAACATTTATGTGCGCGAAAGAAAAGAAAAGAAAGAAAGCGGTGATGATATAAAAGAAAAAAACAGCAATGGCTACTACTCCATTGCTGTTTATTTTATATTATTGCACAATCTTGAAGCGGATACGCAAAGAATGCGCATGCTCATCCCAATTGGTACCAAGCAATACGAACTTGCCAATCTGAGCTGTTGAACGGACATGCTTGCCAATACATGGACAAACATCATAATCACCGATACGAACCAAACGCAAGGTATCACTAGCATCATCAGGCAAACGATCGAGTTTTACCTCTGCTGGAATGTGATCACGATCTACGAACTCGTAAGTTACTGGCATATCAAGCTCTATCAGGCGATTCATCTCCGTCTCAATCTCCTTCTCCTCCTGGCGGGTAGGCTTATGATCGACTACGAAGGTCATCTTACTCTTCTTGCGCTCTACATGGGCATTCTTGCTACGCTCGCAACCAAACATACGAACCATCAACTGGTTTAGCAGATGCTCAGCCGTATGAGCAGGAGGGAACTCCTCCTTATGATGCTCATTCAATATAATATCACTTTCCTCCATCTTGACATTGAATTTATAGATTCTTACTCCGTTAGCATCCATGGATATCGGAAATACGCCATCCTTTTTCAGTTCAACCTTCTTCTTACCTCCCGAGAACAGTTCGGTAACGAGAACCTCCTCTTCAGTGATTTGGAAGAAATCGAAAGCATGACCAGGAATACATACCTGAAGCTGGCGAGCCTCCTGGGCAAAGTTGAGCACGATGAGCATCACCTCCTGATCCTTCTTGCGAAGGAAGGCAAAATTGGTACGTGGATCAAAGCCCTCTGAACCAGGATTCACATACATCAGGTCGAAAGTATCACCTTCTCGAAGCGCCTTTTCTTCATTGGCAAGACGAAGAAGTTGACGATAGGTAGCAGCCAGATACTTCTGCTCAGCTGTCAAAGTCTCATCGGCAGAATCCTGATAAGCATGCGCCAAAGTTGAAGGACTCCAGTAGTCGAATATTGTGGTACGACCATCTCTTCCGCTGAATCCCTCCTTGTCCATACCCTTCTCGCCAAACTCCTGTCCGCTATAAAGCATGAAAGGATTCTTCTGGAAGAAGAGGCTCATGGCTGCTGCAGGAATTGCCTTCATGGCATTGCCGCAGAAGAAATCGCTGGCGATGCGCTGCTCATCATGGTTTTCCAGGAAATAGAGCATGTGCTGGCGGATATCATCCACCACCTGCCATTCATGAGTGATACTGGCAGCAGGGCGCTCACCCCGAACCACACCACGCAGGCAATCATACATTCCCACCTTATCATAAAGATAATCGAATCCCGCCTTCACGTAGTTGCGATACTGGTTAGGATCATATACCTCGCCGATAACGATGATATGAGGGTACTTAGACTTCAGAATCGCAGTAGCGTATGACCAGAATGCCGTAGGCACCATCTCTGCCATATCGCAGCGGAAGCCATCTACACCCTTGCTTGCCCAGAAGAGGAGGATATCTGTCATCTTACCCCAAGTACTTGGCACTGGCTCATAATGATAGCTTCTGCCTCCGGCATCACAGTAATCCACACCATAGTTGAGTTTCACTGTCTCATACCAGTCGTTACAGCCAGGACGGTTATCAAACCGGTCGTTTCCTGTAGCTCTGGCTGGGCTCTCGGTATAGGGTTCATAAATCTTGGCATCTTTCGCAGAAAAAGCCTTGAACTCTGGTTTGGAATGACGGATTTCATTCAAATCCAAATCGCCCCATGCATAATAGAAATTATTCCTGGTAGAGAAGTGCATGTTCGGATCATCATCTTCTCCCAAATCTCGTACACCTGTTGGTTTGCAAATGGAATGATACTCTCGGGCTACATGGTTCGGAACGAAATCCATGATTACTTTCATACCTGCCTTATGAGTACGCTCTATCAGCTGCTCCCACTCTTTCATTCTCATACTGACATTCACTGCCAAGTCTGGATCGATGTCATAGTAGTCGGTAATAGCATATGGCGAACCTGCTTTTCCCTTCACTACCTCTGCATGCTGAGTAGGAATTCCATAAGAAGAGTAGTTTGTCTGAGTGGCATGACGAATCACACCCGTATACCAAATATGTGTAAATCCCATATCGTGGATGCTAGCCAAAACTTCATCAGAGAAATTATTCAGCTTTCCGCAACCATTCTCTTCGATGGTACCATTTTCCTTACAGGTTGTATTCTGATTTCCGAAGAGTCGTGGGAGAACCTGGTATATAATAACTTTTTCCTTCATTTAGCGGCTTTACTAAAAAAATGAAACGTTTTACCTTTCCAACAACGCCTTTGCTGAAAAGATAAAACGTTGAATAGTTTTATTGTTGATTAAGCAATACCATGAGCGGCAACATTCTTGTCGATGCGGCCAATCATACCCTGCAATGCCTTGCCAGGACCACACTCTGTGAAGTCATCAGCACCATCAGCAATCATAGCCTGTACAGATGAAGTCCAACGTACAGAGCTTGTAAGCTGTGCGATGAGGTTCTGCTGAATCTCAGCTGGATCAGTATGAGGCTTACCATCTACATTCTGGTAAACCGGGCACTTAGGAGCTGAGAATGTAGTCTTCTCGATAGCTGCCTGAAGTTCATCCTTAGCTGGCTGCATCAATGGAGAGTGGAAGGCACCACCAACCTTCAAAGGCAATGCACGCTTAGCACCGGCAGCCTTCAGCTTCTCGCAAGCTGCATTGATTGCATCCACGTTACCAGAGATAACGAGCTGACCAGGGCAGTTGTAGTTAGCAGCAACTACCACGTTGCCTTCTGTGCTTACCTCAGCGCAGATTTCCTCAACCTTCTCATCTGGCAAACCGATGATGGCAGCCATAGTACCAGGGTTAGCCTCGCAAGCCTTCTGCATAGCATTGGCACGGGCAGCAACAAGTTTCAAACCATCCTCGAAAGCCATAGCACCGACAGCAACCAATGCAGAGAACTCACCGAGAGAGTGACCTGCAACCATAGCTGGCTTGAACTCCTCACCCAGGCAAAGAGCAGAGATAACAGAATGAAGGAATACTGCAGGCTGGGTAACCTTGGTTTCCTTCAACTGATCGTCGGTTCCGGCGAACATGATATCAGTAATCTTGAAGCCGAGAATCTCGTCGGCCTTATCAAAAAGTTCTTTTGCCAATGCGTTGTTATCGTAGAGATCCTTACCCATACCTACGAACTGAGAACCCTGTCCAGGGAAAACAAATGCTTTCATTTTATCCTATTATTTTTTAAGTTTATAATAAATATTCCTGCAATATACATGAATTCTTTGAATCCGACTGCAAAGGTACAATAAAATTCTGAGAATCAGCAGAGAATATTAAAAAATAAAGTTATATATTCTAAATTACTACAAGAATGGTAAAAACTTTCCATTCTGAATGCGGAGCAGGCATAAAAAAATCCCTAATGCCTTTCGGCAAAAGGGATCTTTATATTAATTTGCTTTACAGTGCGAAAAATATCGTACTTCATACAAATTGATTGAGCTAGGATTATTCAGCTGCTGGAGCCTCTTCCTCAGCTGCAGCCTCAGCAGGTGCCTCAACTGGAGCCTCCTCAGCAGCAGGAGCTGCAACAGGAGCGTTCTCAGCAACAACCAGGAACTCGTCAGCCTTAATCTTAGCCTTGAATTCCTCTGGAGAGAGGAAGAAATACTCTACACCATTCTGTTCTGTACCGCGAGGAGCACGAGAGGTGCAGCTGATAGAGAAAGCCAACTTCAATTCAGGGTGCTCTTTCATCAGCCAGTTTACTATTGTGCTCTTACCGCTGCCCGATGGGGCGCTGAAAATTAACAATCCGTTCTTCATTTTACTTTGAACTTTGAATATTGAACTTTATGATTAGTAAAGCAAATGAATTCTTCACTTTTCACTCTTTGTTCCTCACTTAATTAAAGAGCATTCAGCACCTGCTCCTTGATCTGCTCCAGTTCGTCCTTCATCTTCACCACGATGTTCTGCATCTCAGCCTGATTGCTCTTAGAGCCGGTGGTGTTGATTTCGCGTCCCATTTCCTGTGCGATGAAACCGAGTTTCTTTCCTACACCATGACCTTCCTCATTCATAGTCTCGCGGAAATACTTCAGGTGGTTGGCAAGGCGCTGCTTCTCCTCGCTGATGTCGAGCTTCTCGATGTAGTAGATGAGTTCCTGCTCCAGACGGTTCTTGTCGTAATCCACATTCGGAATCTGCTGCAGACCGCTAACAATGTTCTGTCTGATCTTCTCCACGCGAGCCTTCTCGTATGGCTCGATGCTGGCAAGGAGAGTCTGGATGTTATCCACCTTCTCAGTAAATTTCTTCTGGAGAGCGGCTCCTTCCTGCTTGCGGAAGGCAACGAGATGGTTCACAGCCTCGCAAATTGCATTTTTTGCTACTTCCCATTCCTCATCGCTCAATTCTTCCACATCCGTCTTCGTTGTTACATCAGGAAGACGCAACAGAGTGCTGTACCAGTCGGTTGGCTCAGGAATGCCTGTTTCAGCCGAAATCTTCTTGATTTGCTGGTAATAATTCTGTACAAGCGCCGCATTGATAGGAGTGGCATCTGTGGTAGCATCCTTATCAATCCAGATGGCGAAGTCAACCTTGCCTCTTTCCAGATTCTTAGAGATATACTGGCGGATTTCCATCTCCTTCTCTCTATAGAGCGGAGCAATACGAGTAGAGAGGTCAAGCGTCTTGCTATTTAATGACTTTATCTCTACATTAATCTTCTTTGTTTTAAAGGCCGCGGTAGCTTTTCCGAAGCCTGTCATTGACTGTATCATATAATCTTTCGCGTTAAATTTCTGCAAAAGTACAAAAAAAAGCGAGAAAATGAGTATATTTGCACCTTATTTAAGAATATATTTTTAAATTATGTCGTGTATATTGAATATTGAGACGAGTACGGACGTGTGCTCAGTGGCAATTAGTGATAGTGGACAGGTGATTTTCAACCAGGAAGATCACACAGGTCCTAACCATGCTGTTAAGTTGGGTGTGTTTGTGGATGAGGCTCTTGATTTCCTCGATTCTCATGGTCTTCCGCTGGAGGCTGTGGCGGTAAGTTGTGGTCCGGGTTCCTATACCGGATTGCGTATCGGTGTGAGTATGGCGAAGGGCATCTGTTATGGTCGCGGTGTGAAACTCATCGCTGTTCCAACACTCGAACTGATGGCTGTGCCTGTATTGCTTGGCGAACATCCTGAGGAGGAAGACGCCCTCATCGTACCTATGCTCGACGCTCGCCGCATGGAGGTATATGCCGAAGTGCTCGACCGCGCCCTGAAGGTGGTTCGCCCTATTCAGGCTGATATTGTGGATGCTAATACCTACAAGGAATACCTGGACCAGCATCATGTATACTTCTTCGGAAATGGCGCTGCCAAGTGTATGGAGACCATCAACCATCCGAATGCTCATCTTGTAGAGGGCATTGAGCCTTTGGCAAAGAATATGGCTCCGCTGGCAGAGAAGCGTTTTGTAGAGGGCAAGTTCGAAGATGTGGCATATTTCGTGCCTTTCTATCTCAAGGATTTCGTGGCTAAGATGCCAAAGAAACTGCTCTAGAATTATTGATTATATAAAATATTGTAAGAATGAATATAGAAGGATTAGACTATAATACCCAGAGAGCTAAGCTCATCCTGCCTGAGTATGGCCGTGAGATTCAGCAGATGGTAGATCATTGTCTGACGCTTACCGACCGTGAAGAGCGCCAGCGTTGTGCAGAGACCATTATTGCAGTCATGGACCGTATGTTCCCTGAGAACAGAGGGGTAGAGGACCATGAGCAGAAACTCTGGGATCAGCTTGCCATCATGAGCAATTTCCAGCTCGACATCGATTTCCCTTATGATGTACCGGATGCTGTGAAGATAGCAACCAAGCCGGAGCCATTGCCATATCCTATGCAGCGCATCCCGGTGCGCCATTATGGAGCTATGCTCTTCGAGATTTTCGAAAAGCTGAAGACAATGGAACCAAGTGAGGAGCGCGACAAACTCGTGGGACTTACTGCCAACCAGATGCATCGCGACCTGGTAACCTGGAGCCATGGTTCCAGTGATGTAGCCAAGGTAGCTTCCGATCTGGCACGTTTTACCGATGGCAACATCCAGCTCGATCTCGATACTTTCGTTTTCGAGAAGATTGAGGCACAGCCTAAGAATGTAAATAATAATAAGAAGAAAAAGTAATCCACATTATTATATATAGTAGACAAGCTTATGGAGTCTTTCATCATAGAGGGCGGTCATCCGCTCAAAGGTACTATCACACCTCAGGGCGCCAAGAACGAGGCTCTGCAGGTTATCTGTACCACAATCCTTACCGGCGAGCCTGTGCGCATCAGCAACGTGCCGGACATTCTGGATGTGAACAATCTGATTAAGTTGCTCCAGGAGATAGGTGTCAAGGTAACCAAGCACAGTCGTCACGACTATACATTCCAAAGTGATGAGTTGAAACTCGATTATCTCGACAGTCTGGAGTTTGTGAAGAAATGTTCTTCTCTTCGTGGTAGTGTGCTCATGATAGGTCCGCTGCTCGGTAGATGTGGCAAGGCTACCATAGCTCAGCCGGGTGGCGATAAGATAGGTCGTCGCCGTCTGGATACCCACTTCCTGGGCTTCAAGTATCTGGGCGCCAACTTCGTTCACGATGATGAGCGTAATGTTTATCAGATACAGGCAAAGAAGCTGAAGGGCTGCTATATGTTGCTCGATGAGGCTTCGGTTACCGGTACCGCCAATATAATCATGGCATCTGTATTGGCAAAGGGCACTACCACCATTTATAATGCAGCTTGCGAACCATATATCCAGCAGCTCTGCCATCTGCTCAATGCGATGGGTGCTCAGATCAGCGGCATCGCCAGCAATCTGCTCACCATCGTGGGTGTTGATAAACTGCATGGTGCCGAGCATCGCATCTTGCCTGATATGATTGAGGTAGGTTCGTTCATCGGCATGGCGGCAATGTGTGGCGAAGGTGTGCGCATCAAGAATGTGTCTGTCAGGGATTTGGGCATTATTCCTGATGCATTCCGCCGCCTGGGAGTGAAGATAAAGATAGAGGATGATGACCTTGTGATTCCAGAACAGAAACATTATGTCATCGATTCATTTATTGACGGCACCATCATGACGCTTGCCGATGCCCCTTGGCCAGGACTCACTCCTGACCTTCTTTCCGTGCTCCTCGTAGTGGCTACCCAAGCTCGCGGCAGCGTTCTCTTCCATCAGAAGATGTTCGAGAGCCGCCTCTTCTTCGTGGATAAACTGATTGATATGGGTGCGCAGATTATTCTCTGTGACCCTCACCGTGCAGTGGTGGTTGGTCATGACCATAAGATCAAACTGCGTGCTGGCAGAATGACCAGTCCTGATATCCGTGCCGGTATTGCCCTGCTGATTGCTGCCATGAGTGCCAATGGTACCAGCCGCATTGCCAATATCGCCCAGATAGACCGTGGTTATGAGGATATCGAGCATCGCCTTAATGCGCTGGGTGCCAAGATAACCCGTGTCAGTGATTAATCAATGTTAAATGTTAAATGTTAAATGTTGAATGTTGAATGATTAGACGCGATGAAGTATATAAAATAGGCAAGTTGGGAAAACCTCATGGCGTGAAGGGCGAGATAACTTTCGCCATTACAGATGATGTTTTCGACCGTGTAGATGCCGAGTACCTGGTGCTCGATATCGATGGCATCCTTGTGCCTTTCTATTTAGAAGAATATCGTTTTAAGAACGATGAGAATGTGCTCGTGAAGTTTGAGGATATCGATACCCAAGAGCAGGCACGCAACTATACCGGTTGCGAGGTTTTCTTCCCACGTCATCTCTCTGACAGTGATGAAGAGAATATGAGCTGGGCAGAAATCATCGGTTTCCACCTGGTAGATGCCGTAAGCGGCAAGGTGGTAGGAACCATTGATCATGTAGACGATTCCACCCTCAATCTTCTTTTCGAGGTAACAACCGATGCAGGTGATGAAATCCTCATCCCTGCCAGCAACGATCTCATTGAAGAGGTGAGTGCTGAAAAGAAAGAAATCAGAATGGCAATTCCAGAGGGATTGCTCGACTTATAAAGTGAAGAGTGAAGAACGAAGAGTGAAGAATTCATTTGCTTTACTAATCATAAAGTTCTAAGTTCAAAGTTAATAATTTCAAAGTAAATGAAGAAACAACAGATATGTATTCTCGGTTCTACGGGAAGTATCGGTACACAGGCGCTTGATGTCATCGAGCAGCATAGTGACCTTTACGAGGTATATTGCCTCACCGCCAACAACCGAGTGCAGGAACTTGCCGAGCAGGCTCGCAAGTTCCATCCGGCTGCTGTGGTCATAGCCAATGAGGCTCGCTACGAGGAGCTGAAGGATATGCTCAGTGATGAGCCTGATATCAAGGTTTATGCCGGTGCTCAGGCGCTTTGCGATATCGTACAGGCTGAGCCTATCGATATGGTGCTGGCTTCCATGGTAGGCTTCTCGGGCCTGGAACCAACCATCCATGCCATCAAGACGCGTAAGAAGATATGTCTTGCCAACAAGGAAACGCTGGTGGTAGCGGGTGAACTGATTTGCAATCTTGCACAGGAGTATCATGTGCCTATCCTCCCTGTTGACAGCGAGCATAGTGCCATCTTCCAGAGTCTGGTGGGTGAGGGCGACAACAAGGTAGAGAAGATTCTTCTGACCTGTTCGGGTGGTCCTTTCCGTAAATATACCCACGAGCAGTTGGAGAAGGTGACTGCTGCCGATGCCCTCAAGCATCCTACCTGGGATATGGGCGCCAAGATAACCATCGATTCGGCTTCGCTCATGAACAAGGGCTTCGAGGTGACAGAAGCTAAATGGCTCTTCGGGGTTCCGGCTGACAAGATAGAGGTGCTTATCCATCCGCAGAGCGTTGTGCATAGTGCCGTTCAGTTTGTTGATGGAGCTGTCAAGGCTCAGTTGGGTGTACCAGATATGCGTCTGCCTATCCAGTATGCTTTCTCTTTTCCTCAGCGTCTGCATCTGAATGGCGATCGTCTTGACCTCTTCAAGACGCAGGATTTGCAGTTCTTCAAGCCTGACTATCAGAAGTTCAAGTGTCTGCAACTGGCTTTCGATGCCATCAGAAAGGGTGGTAATATGTCGTGTATCGTGAATGCAGCCAACGAGATAGTGAATGCCGGCTTCCGCAAAGGTGAGTGTGGCTTCCTTCAGATGGCTGATATCATCGAAGAGACGATGGCGAAGGCTACTTTTGACAGTAATCCCGACCTCGATGTCTATCTGCAGACCGATGCTGAGGCTCGCCGCATAGCTACAGAGCTGATGCACAAGTAATAATTAATAATGTAGAATTAATAATCAAAATGAGCGCAGAACGTAGGGCTAATCATAAAGTTCAAAGTTCCAAGTTCAAAGTTCAAAGTAAATAAATGGAAGTATTTTTGATTAAAGCGTTGCAGTTGATGCTGTCGCTTTCCATCTTAGTGTTGCTCCATGAGGGCGGACACTTCTTCTTCTCCAAACTCTTTGGTGTAAGAGTGGAGAAGTTCTATCTGTTCTTCGACCCTTGGTTCCATCTCTTCGAGTTCAAGCCAAAGAATTCGGATACTACCTATGGTTTGGGATGGTTGCCGCTCGGAGGATATTGTAAGATTTCGGGTATGATAGATGAAAGTTTCGATACCGAACAGATGAAACAGCCGGAACAGCCATACGAGTTTCGCAGCAAACCGGCATGGCAGCGTCTGCTCATCATGATAGGTGGCGTGCTGGTTAACTTCGTGCTGGCTCTCTTTATCTATTCCATGATTCTGTTCCATTGGGGCGATAATTATGTGGCTACCCGCGATATGAGTTATGGTATGAAGTTCAATACCGAGGCAAAGGCATTGGGTTTCCAGGACAAGGATATTCTGGTAAGCACCGATCTGGGTGAGTTCAAGACCTTTGATGGCGATCTGTATCGTAATCTCTCTGAGGCTAAGCAGGTCAATATCATCCGTCAGGGCAAACCGATGACGCTTAATCTGCCTGGTGATCTCAACATGCTCGATATGATTAAGAGCAGTCCTCGCTTCGTAGATGTGTATGTACCGCTGCAGATTGATAGTGTGATGAAGGATTCACCTGCCAGCAAACTCGGTTTGACAAAGGGTGATAAGATTCTTGCTATTAATAATAAAAAGGTAGTCTCTTTCAACGAATTTCAGATTGAATTGGGCAGAGTAGAGGATGTGCTTGCTTCGGCTGAAACGCCGCAGGATAGTGCCAGAGCACTTACAGCTCAGGTTACTTATCTCAAGGCTTCTGGCGATACCGTCAAGTCGAGTGTTCTCCTGAAGTCTACCGAAGAGGGTGTGAAGTTTGGTTTCTACAATCATCCTGTCATGCTCGATTATAAGATTACTCATGTCAACTATGGCTTCTTCGAGAGTTTCCCTGCCGGCATCAAATACGGCTGGAATGTCTTGGCCGGTTATGTGGGCGATATGAAGTATGTCTTCTCTAAGGAAGGCGCCAAGAGCCTAGGTGGCTTCGGTGCGCTGGGCAGTCTCTTCCCATCTGTATGGGATTGGCATGCATTCTGGCTTATGACAGCGTTCCTGAGTATCATTCTTGCCTTCATGAACATTCTTCCTATCCCTGCTCTTGATGGTGGACATGTGTTCTTCCTTCTCTATGAGATTATCACAGGTCGCAAACCGGGCGATAAGTTCATGGAGCGTGCTGAGTATATTGGTTTCGGCATACTGATTCTTCTGCTTGTCGTTGCCAATCTGAACGATGTATTGCGACTCTTCGGCATCTTGTAATGCCGGGGAATCGCGAAAATAAAGGTCAAAAAAAGAGGGTGTGTCATAAATTAATGACCACCCTCTTTTTTTTGAGTTTATTCTTTTATACGTATTATACGTATCTGATAATCTGTCCTACACTAACCTTCTTGTCTTTGCGGTAGCCGTTGAGTCTGCAGATTTGCTCGACAGTTACGCCACGCTTTTCGGCGATAGAATTAAGCGTTTCGCCTGGCTTCACCTTGTGGTAGAGCTTCTCGTGGCCAGCAGGCAGTTCGTTGTATCTTCCCACTTCGCCGCCGTTAACCTGCTCTCTGGTGTAACCACCGTTGCCAACCTTGCCGCGGGCAGCATTGGCATCAGCTGATTCGCTTTCGTAGGTATCACGGTTAAAGCTGTAGAAGTCGCCTGTAACGTCCTGGTTGCGGAAGTCGAAGAAGAGTGCCGGGTTCAGAGCCACACCACAGAGACGGGTCTCAAAGTGGAGATGCGAACCGGTACTTCTACCCGTGTTACCACCCAAGCCAATCACATCGCCGGCTCTTACCTCTTCGCCCTCAGTAACGAGCTGCTTAGAGAGGTGACCATAGATGGTCTCCAAACCATTATAGTGACGAATCACGATGTACTTACCGTAACCACCACCTTCATATCTTACGATGCGAACTTTGCCTGAAAAGGCTGAGCGGATTGAGTCGCCAATATAAACCTTGATGTCCATACCTTTATGTTGGCGGCCAAAGCTAGCACGGTAACCGAAGTTACTTGTGACAACGCGACTAGGAGTTGGCATGCAGAAATGACGGAGATCGATGCGGAAGTGCTCAGGTAAGGTTGTAGCCCTGTGAGCGTACTTGTTAGAGAAATCCTCATACAGCTCGGCTGCAGGGTTTTCTCTATCTTCAATCATTCGATAATGCGACACAGCGAGTGTGTCGAGCGATTTCATTCTGTGGTCTACAGGTGCCTGTCTTGCCAACAGGTCTTGTCCGCAAACGGGAGAAGCTGTTAGCGCCAACAATGCAACGACCGAAATTTTCTTTATACTCTTTTTAAAACTCATACTACTTTTTCTATTTTCTTTTTTAGGTTCGTGTCAACAGCGCAGAATCATACAAGAAATTCTGCAAAAACCACTAAGGCAAATGCCTTCATGTAGCGGTTTTGTTATATAGACGTTGCAAATATAACAAAAAAACTTCAAAAAACCAAAGTTGTTAAAGCCAAACGGGCGATATTTAACGCCCTAGCCTTATTTTTAACTTACATTAGGAAAATAAGATGCAAGGAGTTGACTTTTAGTACGTTTCATGCTTTTGTAGCATTCTCAACAGAGCCACGGCAGGAGAATGCCCCATGAAAATATACTTTTTTACTTCCGGACTGGTGAATCGGAGGCATTCCTGATAAGCGCGGTAGAGGTCGTTGAGATTGATGGTAAATTCCTTACCCGATGACTCTCTGATACCGATAATCATCTTTGCCGTGACATGCAGTTTGACGTATCTGATGCCTGTTGCGCTTTCTATTTCTGTAATGTTTTCGAGAATGGCTCTCATTTCTACCAGGGTTATTTCTGGTCGCGGCTCTCTGATAGCCGGCTTTCTTCTTCTATCCATTGCTTTTTACTTTGAACTTTGAGCTTTGAGCATTGAACTTTATGATTACTTCTAACTGTAAACTTTTAACTATTAACTTTAACTGATGGCTGCCCAGTTGATATGGGTTTTCTTCAAATCCCTGAGGCGGTTCCAGAGCAGGGCGTTGTGAGGAGCATTGCATTCGGGATCGTTGTCGATGATTTCCTGTGCTTCTGTGCGCGCCAGTTGTACCAGCTGACCGTCTCTGGCAATATTCGCTATCTTCAGGTCGAAAGCCATGCCGCTCTGCTGCGTTCCCTCCAGGTCGCCGGGACCACGGAGTTTCAAGTCGGCCTCGGCGATACGGAAACCGTCGTTCGTATCGCACATGATATCAATACGTTTGCGGGTTTCTTCAGAAAGCTTATAGTTGGTTACCAGAATGCAGTAGCTCTGGTCGCAGCCTCTTCCTACACGGCCTCGCAGCTGGTGCAACTGGGAGAGACCGAAGCGCTGTGCATCTAGGATAACCATCACAGAAGCATTGGGCACATTTACACCAACTTCTATTACGGTAGTGGCAACGAGAATCTGTGTTTCGCCCTTCACAAACAGCTCCATTTCTACCTCCTTCTCGGCAGATTTCATTTTTCCGTGTATCTTGCTCAGTCTGAACTCCGGGAATGCCTGTTTCAGCGTTTCGTAACCTTCTTCCAGGTTCTTCAGGTCGCTCTTCTCGCTTTCCTTGATCAACGGAAAGACGATATATACCTGTCTGCCGAGATTAATCTGGCGGCGGATGCTCTGATAGAGACTGGTGAGTTGGGTATCAAACTTATGCAGCGTCTGTATCGGTTTTCTGCCTGGTGGCAGTTCATCAATCACGCTCACGTCCAGGTCACCATAAATGGTCATGGCGAGGGTGCGGGGGATAGGAGTGGCGGTCATCACGAGGATATGAGGCGGATTCTCGCTCTTGTTCCACAGCTTGGCTCTCTGCGCCACACCGAAGCGATGTTGCTCATCGATGACGGCTACGCCTAATCTTCTGAAAACTACCGGGTCTTCGAGGATGGCATGGGTGCCCACCAGAATCTGGATGTCGCCCGTAGCCAGATCGGCAAGAATCTTTTCTCTCTTCTTCCCCTTTACGATGCCTGTGAGCAGTTCTACCCGGATATTCATTCCCTGCAGGAAGTCGCAGATAGTTTGCAGATGCTGCTCGGCAAGAATTTCGGTAGGTGCCATCATACATGCCTGATAACCGTTATCCAGCGCAATGAGCATGGTCATGAGTGCCACGAGCGTCTTGCCTGAACCTACATCACCCTGCAGAAGACGGTTCATCTGTCTGCCGCTGCACATATCGGCTCTGATTTCATGCATCACCCGTTTCTGGGCCCCTGTCAGTTCGAAGTGCAGATGATGGGCATAGAACCCGTTGAAGATATCGGCGATGCGGTTGAAGACATATCCCCTGAACTTGCGTCGCTGGTCGGTGGCATACCTTAATATATTAAGCTGCACATAGAAGAGTTCCTCAAATTTAAGGCGTACCTGTGCTTTCTGCATCTCCTGATGGGAATGCGGATAATGAATCATGCGGATGGCTGCATCGCGCGAAACCAGATGCAGACGGTCTACGATATGGTTTGGCAGCGTTTCGGGAAGTGGAGGAAGGATGGTGACCAGCTGCTTGGTCATCTTCTCTATGGAACGTGAGGTGTAGCCGCGTTTTCTCAGGTTCTCGGTAAGCGAGTAGTAGGGCTGCATGCCCATCTCTGAAATCTGGAGATTGGTGGCATCGTCCATATCGGGATGGGTAAACTGGAATCTGCCGTTGAAGACGGTTGGCTTTCCGAAAACGAGATATTCGGTTCCCACACGGTAAGTCTTCATGATGTATTGGGCGCCGCGATACCAGATGAGGTCAGCCACACCGTAGCCGTCTGAGAAATGGGCTACCAGCAGTTTGTTGCGCTTACCGGTATCTATCTCATCGTAGCTGAGTATCTTGCCTTTGAGCTGTACAAAGGGCATGTCGGCATTGAGTTCACTGATGTGGAAAACCTTGGAGCGGTCTACATATTTATATGGATAGTATTCCAGCAGGTCACTATAAGAGTTGATGCCGAGCTCCTTGCTCAGTATCTCTTTCTTCTTGGGTCCTACCCCTGGCAGGAACATGATGTCTTGGTCTAAAATACTATTCATAATGATGCAAAAGTACAACATTATGGCAAAACAGCCAAAATGTTTAACTCTTTTTTTCCGCAATTGTGGCTTTTTTGTTTGTTTATATTGATTTTTCTTCGTACCTTCGCACCGAATAAGATTAAAACTTTCATGAATAATAAGAAAAGATATATGGTGATAGCTTTGCTGGCGCTTCTGGTTGTGTCGGCAATGGCATATAATGACGAGGCTAAGCCTTGGACCTTCTGGAACTGGAAATATGGCTCCGTTTCCAGACCGGGTATTCATGCTGATCTGACGGGTATGAAGAATGTAGGTATGGGCGGTATCTGGCTGATGCCGGTACGTGAAGCCGGCGAGCGTCTGGAATTTCAGGACGGGGTGGCACAGCTGTCGCCTGAGTTCTGGAAGATGATGGATTATTCCTTCCAGCTAGCCGACTCTCTCGATTTTAATATGGGCATCCATGTCCTGCCTGGTAATCCGCTTGTCCTCCCTGATGAATCGATGCAGAAGGTTGTCTGGACCGATACCATCGTGAAGGGCGGAAAGAAGATTGAAGGTTTGCAGATGTGGCAGCCCGAGAGTTATAAGGACGGAAAGATGCAGTCTGCCGGAAGCGAAGGTGGATATTATCAGGATATTGCTGCTTTTGCCATCCGCTTTAAAGGGAAAACGGGTCCTGCCTGGCGCAACGCAACCGATTCGGCTGCCCGGAGCGAGGCGGTGCCGATGACTGATGTGCTCCCCTTGAAGATGGAAGGGGGAATGGTGATGGGTGGCATGGTGAATGGTATCTTGCAGAATAAGTTGCCTAAGGGCTCCTGGTGCCTGTTGCGGATGGGACATACCTCAACGGGTCAGACTCATGCAACGGATGGGAAAGGTATGGGACTTGAGGTGGACAGGTTCTCACCGGCAGCCGTAAAGAAACTATTCGATTCCTGGTATGCGCCGTTACTGGACCGTCCGCATGGCGATGTGGTGTCGTATCTGTATATCGACCCGAGAGAGTGGGGCAGCCAGAATTGGGGCTGTCAGTTTGCCGAAGAATTCAAGGCGCGCCGCGGCTATGATCTCATCCCTTATCTTCCTGTCATGGCAGGTGTTCCGCTGGAGTCGGCTTCCCGATACGAACAGGTACAGAATGATATCCGTCTCACCATCGAGGAACTGGTAAAGGAGAAATTTTTCCAGACCTTCACCCGTCTGGCAGAAGAACAGTATGTTGAGGTTTCTTGTGAGGCTATCCCGCGTACCGATCATCCCGACGATATGTTCCGTGCCGTAAGTAGAGCCCATATCTATAATGAAAATCCGGTTCAGGCTGTGGCTTGTACAGGAAACTATGGCGCACGGAACGGAACGCCCGCCTTGCTCAAACCTTTGATAGACCGCCACCTGGCGCTTGGCATCAACAGGTTCATTTTCCTGCATGATATTGTCCGGCATCCTGAGGCTCGGGGTTTCATGGATTACATCACCATGTGTCAGCATTATCTGCAGCAGGGCAGACCGGTGGTTGATATCGCTGTGTTTCATCCTTCGGGAAACCTCGCACAGAAGAACAGCTATCGTGCCCCTCGTGGTTACAAATACGATTTGATCAACAAGGATGCCTTGCTGAAATGGAATTTCGGATACAGTCCGAAGGGAAAACTGCCTGGAAATCAGGATTATCGCATTCTCTTGATTTCGCAGCCGGAGAGCTCTCTCTCTGCTGAGATAAAAGCGAAACTGGAGGAATTGCGTGAGGAAGGCATCGTCATCATCGACAAGCCTTATCAGGCGAAGAACTTCTCGCAGTATGGCATCGATCCGGATGTCATACTGCCTGAGAATATGGATTATGCCCACCGTCTGGTTCTGGAGGCAACGGGCAGGAAGGATATCTATTTCCTGATTAATCAGGAGAATAAGGAGCGCCAGATTACGGCAACCTTCCGTACCGGTACTTCCAGAATCCGCCAGATAGTGAACTTGAACTTGCCAGCTTATGGCTCAGTCTTCGTCATCCTGTCTAACAGGGATGACATGCAGATTATCAGCTCAGCAAAGCTTCCGCTACCTTGATGTCGAATGGGGTAGTAATCTTGATGTTCTCACGATTACCATCAACCATCGCAACCTGGCAGCCAAGACTTTCTACCACCGAAGCATCATCGGTAAACTGTTCCTTGTATTCCTGGTTGAAAGCCTGCTTTGCCAGACCGATGTCGAAGGTCTGGGGAGTCTGCACCACGCGGTAATCGCTGCGCAGCACGTTCTTTCCGCCTCCGTGCTGGTCAATATAGCGCAAGGTGTCGGTTACGGCATATACAGGGATGGCTGCATATTCTTCGCGAGCCGTCTCGAAACATTCTTCGATCACTTCCTTAGATACGAATGGGCGCACACCATCGTGAATGCCCACTACGCCATCTTCATCATCAGGAATGAGAGCCAGTCCGTTTTTGGATGACTGGAAACGGGTGTCGCCACCATTGGCTATCTGGTGCCTGATGTCGAAATGATGCTCCTCGCAGAGCTGGTGCCAGTATGCCTGCTGACTCTCCGGCAGAACCAGAATGATGTTCAATGCAGGGTTGTATTCATGAAAACGCTCTATGGTGCGCATCAGGATAGGCTTGCCCGCTACCGGCAAGAACTGTTTTGGAATCTCACTTCCCATGCGGAGGCCCTTGCCTCCGGCTACTATGATTACGTAATCCATTTTTTAAGTGAAGAGTTAAAAATGAAGAGTGAAGAATTCTAATCCTGCCTTTCTTCACTCATTGTTATTATTTGCTTTTCATGAGATGATTATACATCATGCCATCCTGCAGGGCAGCCACAGTTTCCTTGCTTACGAAGTAATTCAATATTTTATAAGCGTATGGGAGGGTTGCGGCAGGACCTTCGCCTGTAATCACGTTGCCGTCTTCCTGGAAGAGGGTGGCGGTATATTCGGTGTTCTCGCCGAAATACTGCTCGAAACCAGGATAACAGGTAGCCTTCTTTCCTTCGAGGATGCCTGTGCTTGCCAGAACCATTGGGGCTGCGCAGATGGCACCGATTCGCTTGCCAGCCTTGTGCTGTGCGATGAGCGCCTGGCGCACACCTTCGTGCTCGTTCAGGTTTGTACTTCCTGGCATTCCGCCCGGAATCATCAGCATGTCAGCATCTTCAAAGCTGGCAATATCCTCAAACTTCAGGTCAGCCTTGATGGTTACACCATGCGATGTTTCTACCCATTCTGTACCCGTAACACTTACAGTCTTGATGTCTACACCACCTCTACGGAGGATGTCTACCGGAGCCAATCCTTCGATTTCCTCGAAGCCATTGGCAAGAAATTCATATACCTTTGCCATAATTTATTCGTTTTTTGTTTCGTTATTCGAATTATATTATTACCTTTGCAAAAGTAAGAATAATAATTGAAATAACAAAATAAATGGCACAGCAACATTTAAAATTCGCAATATTTGGTAATGAATACCAGGCTAAGAAGTCGGCTTCGATAGAGAAAATCCTTCTTTATCTTGAAAAGAAGGAGGCTGAAGTTTATGTGGAGAATGCTTATTACGAGTTTCTTACCCGCGACCAGCATCTCGATGTGAAGGCGGCTGGGGTGTTCGAGGATTACAACTTCGATGTGGATTACGTCATCTCTATGGGTGGTGACGGTACCTTCCTGAAGGCAGCGAGCCGTGTGGGAGCCAAGGGTACACCTATCATCGGTGTGAATATGGGCAGATTGGGCTTCCTTGCCGATGTGCTGCCTAGTGAGATAGAGTCGGCGCTGGACAGTCTTTATGCCGGTGATTGTCTGATAGAGGAGCATGCGGTGATTCAGGTGGAGGCAGAAGGTGGCATTCTTGCCGGCAATCCGTTCGCCCTCAACGATATTGCCGTACTGAAGCGTGATGATGCTTCGATGATTTCCATCCGTACGCAGGTAGATGGCGAATTCCTCGTCACTTATCAGGCGGATGGTCTGATTGTTACTACGCCAACAGGTTCTACGGCATACAATCTATCTAATGGCGGACCTATCATCATTCCGCAGAGTGGCAGCATCTGTCTTACTCCGGTGGCTCCTCACAGTCTGAACATCCGTCCTATCGTCATCAACGATACGGCAGTCATCACGCTCGATATCGAGAGTCGCAGCCACAACTATCTGGTAGCCATCGATGGACGCAGTGAGCGTATGACGGAGGAAACCCGCCTCATCATCCGAAAGGCTCCTCATAGCATCAAGATTGTGAAGCAGCGCAACCAGCGTTATTTCTCTACCCTGAGAGAGAAACTGATGTGGGGTGCTGACCAGCGCGAAAGATAAGTAGAATAAGAAAGATAATTAAAATAAGAAAAGAGGTATATCCCGAAGATGACTCTTGGGTATACCTCTTTTTCCTAACCTAAAACAACTAACTAATAATTTTGTTCACACAAAACTAAACCTAAAAACATAAACCTTAATAAACCTAAAAACTTAAAACTGAAAAACTTAAACTAAAAACTGAAACTATTCTTTGAACTTATTTGTTGTATTCTTATCTGATAATCACTTTCTTTCCCTGGTGGATGTAAACACCGCTCTCAGCAGGCTTCTTACCCAATTTCATACCGCTAAGTGTATACCATGCATTGTCTGTTGTGGTATTGCTTATGGTTGGAGTTCCCGTGATGCCTGTTGGTGCCCAGGTGGCGGTAACATCCTTGCAGGTGTATTTGCCATTACTCTGTGTAGTGGTAATCTCATAATACTTGGTGCTGTTGCCGGCATTCAAGTCTACGGTCTGCTTCTTGCCTGTTCCATTTCCCTGATTGAAGATGATGTTTACGATAGCATCCTTGCTTTTGATCTTGAAGTCCATATAGTACCACTTCTTTCCGTTCTGCGTCTTGGTTGCTGTTACAGCAGTACCTGGCCAGGCTTTTGTAAAGGTTTCGCTGGAATTCCATGCGTAGAAATACATGACTGAACCCCAGTTGGTTACCTGGTCAGCATTGGCATATACGGTGATGGTATATGGTTCGAATGCCTTGACGGTATAATTGTAGGTACGGATACCTGTTACGTTTCCATTGATAAGCAGGCCAACCTTCAAGGTGCAGGTCTCTTCTATGTTGATGGTGCTACCTGTAGCCACCTGCTTGCTCTTGGCTGTAGGGGCTGTGCCGTCAGTGGTGTATACCAGTTTGGCATTGCTGTTCTGACTGACAGCCGTAAGCTTAGCCTTGAATCCTGCCTCGTATTCGCCTGATGGAATATTGCACCATGCGGTTTCTGCTGATTTTGAAAGATAATAACGGTAGTGGTATCCTTCGAGAATCTGTGTATAATCAGCACTCGGAGTATATGCCTTGGTGTCGTTTCCTACAACCACGATGAGCTTAGCCTTGTTGCCAGAAGTCTCATTGGCGAAGCAGGAGGTCTGTGCCATCTTGTTGGTATAATTGCTCATGTTGGTGATGCCTGCAAGTTTGCGGGCTTCAATCATGCTCTTGATTTCCTGCTTGTATGCTCTCCAGTGTGGCTGGAACACGCAAGGAGTTCCCGGCATGGCGAGCATATAGGCATTGGCTGCAAGCGTATCTCGCTTAAGAGGATCCAGCGGCTCATCTTTAGAACGGTATTGCATGTCGTGATTCTCTACGAATGTGATGGCATACTGACGATAGGTTGCATCATGCATCAGATTGTAATCGCTCTTCAGCTTCGACCAGTTCTGTGCTGAAACAATCTTATTGTCTTTTACGCCTACTGCGTCACGAACATTATAACGGAACTGGAAGTCGAAGGCAGCGCTCTTCTTGTTGGTTTTGTTGATCCAGTTGATGATAGACTCGTTTCCGTCCCAATATTCTCCAACAGAGAATTTTACGCCTGTTGCATCATTGTAGTCAGCCACGTGAGAACCGCTGAAACCCTTTACCATGTCGTAGCGGAAACCGGTATATCCCATATCCTCCTTCAGGAATTTCAGATATGCCTTGATAATCTTCTGTACGTTCTCGCTCTTATGGTCAATATCACGGCATCCTCCAAAGTCGGTTCCCTCATCATAGTTATTGCTGAGGCTAACCCCGTCTTTTTTTGCTTGTGTAGCAGTTTTTCCATCATCATCATTCTTGCAGATATCGGTAGACAACATCTGGTAGGTCACTCCCTTGTAGGTTTCTGCAGGGAAGGTATACCAGCCGTCTGTATTGCGATGATTGACCACAACATCAGCTATTGCGCCTATGCCGTTGGCTTTGAATTTGGCAATCAGACTTCTGAGTTCAGCCTCAGTTCCGAATGAGGAGTTCTGGTTGAAATAATAATATGGCATATAGCCCATCACCTGTGTGGTTTCGATACATTTTCCGCTTTGTGGAAGCCATACTAGGTCGATGAATCCTTTCATATCATCGGCTTGCTTCTCTAAAACATTCCATTGGGAGTAGTCGTAAGAATCCCATGAGAATCCTTGCAGCATGACGCCACTATAGTTAACAGGCCAACCTTGTGCAAACATATTGATGCTTGCCAGTAAAGCGATAAGTGTAAAGTATATCTTCTTCATAATTATCTTTGTATTTTGTGATTATTATTTTATGTTTAATTGCAAGTTGTATTGTTATACGTTGGCAAAGTTACGATTTATTTCATTAGCTTGTTCAAAAATTGATGCAAATCAAGCGAATAAATTGTGCAAACGTTTGCATTCCGGTACGCTTTTCTTCTATTATATAATTAAGATATATGTAGTTTTAGAAGATAATTATTATTAAAAAACTGGAAAACATTTGGCGGTCTCGTTTTTTATTGCGTAATTTGCGTTGCGTAAAAAGCGCAATGAACGTTTGTATAATGAATGATAACAAGATATGGCAAGATTGAACAATCCTTTTGTGGGCGATAGTTCGTGAGCATTTGGTATCTTCGCCGTTGAGCCAGCAGTTTATCAGCACCCACCATCTTCCGGCTACGAGCAGCGTGAAAACGGCATTAAAGGCATTGGTAGATAAGCAGCTGGTAAGTAAGACTCCGACTGGCTATCTGGTTAGTGACCGCTTCTTTGCGAAATGGCTGGTGAGAGGAGGAATCATAGCCAACTGAGGAAATGAAAATTACGTCCCAATGCTTGGCTATGGTGAGATGGATGATAACAATGCCGCAACTTATACGATGCAAGGAATCAATTATAACGATGCAAGGAAGCCTTTCTTGCGATTGCGTGACATTTGTCATGCGTTTATACGACACTTGTCGTACGGCCGTATGACAAATGTCGTATAATCACATGACATATATCAAAGTATAAATAAACCTAATATTTTACACCAAAAGATACAAGTTATCACATTATTATA
>OGXW01000606.1_pt1 | contig 27395 bp, 17 predicted proteins | sample 1576341 | NCBI WGS metagenome assembly OGXW01 (sample SAMEA3541592, study PRJEB24748) | human gut metagenome | biome: human gut; feature: human-associated habitat; material: faeces | place: China | collected 2012
GCGGTCTGATTTACATTCAGAGTATACGCCTTCTTTGCAAGTGACATACTCTTGACATTCGTGTATTCAGAACTGCTTATCACAGTGTGAAGCATCACACTTATGTCTACATACTTCTTTTTACCGTTCACATATTTGTACGCTCTTACCTGTGTCTTAACTATACCATATTCAGCAAGTGATTTGTTATTTATCTTAGATATGACTGTCCTGGTGTTTGCCGCACCTTTCACTACCTTTACCTTGCTATTTGAGTCAAAGTCCTTATAGCACTGCTGCATATAGATCTCATATCCATCTGCATCGATAACCTTGCCCCATACAACCGCCAGTGAGCTTCCGGCTGCTTTTGCGTGGATGTTTCTGTTTATTCCATTTACAGTTTTTGCAGGTACCTTAGCTGCAAATTTAGCATTTACAGTAATATCCTTATTTACTACCACCTTGCGAACCGTCTGCTTTCCTGTCACATTTCCGGACCATGTCCTGAGGACACAGTTCTTTGCAGGCTTTGCAGTACAGATGATTGTTGAACCTTCCTTGATCTTTGATCCACTCTTCAATGTTCTGCCGTCCGCAGTCTTAACTGTGATCTGGCCATTTACAGTCTTTGCTATAGTCACACGGCTGTATCTGAACTTGAATGCAGCGCGGACACTCATATCCTTAGTAACTCTGAGTCTGACAGTTTTGCCTGTCTTGCCCTTGGCATCTGCGGCCCAGGCTGAGAGATCACAGTGTGCATCAGGAACTGCTGTACACACAAGTATCGTGCCCTCCCTGACCGTATCTCCGTCTGATACCTTCCTGCCTCCGGCAGTCACTACCTGAATCTTTCCGTTCTGTACTGACCATATCTTAACCTTTGCATATCTAGGCTTAAATGCAGCTCCTACTGTGATGTTTCCGTCAAGAGTTTCTGCAAACGTGCTCTCAGCCTGATCTGCAACATCGTCTGTCCATGCATCGAAATCATAGTATTTGTCTGGCACTGCTGTATATGTGAGAAGTGTTCCTTCATCCACAGTCTGACCATTTGAAACCTCTGTTCCATCTTCCTTTGTAACTGTGATCTTTCCGTGCTGTGTATCCGCAATACTGACCGTGTACAATCTGACGGCGTCAACTGTAAATGTCATATTTTCTGTCACATTCTCAGATACCACTCTGTATGAACCGGATTCTGTGCCATCATCTGCGAGCACAGGTGTCACTGTCATAAGATTCTCTTCCTGTCCAGAAACAGCATCAGATACAGTTATACCTCTGATCCTCCATCCATTTTCAGGTGTGATCGTCACACCGGCATCACCGTTTGCTCTCACCATATTGTCTATCACAGAGCCATCTTCAGCTCTGAACACAACATTGTCAGGCTGCTTTGTAAGCTCTGATACCGTGTAGGCCGCTTCACTTCCTGCTTCACCTTCTGCACTATTTGTCACCAGCTCATTTGCCTGGTTATAGTAACCTTCTGCAGGTATATAATAGCCCTTCCTGTCTACCAGCTCAGCACTTACCTCTATGCTGTTTGTCACATTTTTAAGAAGTATCTTATTTGTGAATCCAAAGTCTTTTCCAGATTCTTCCTTTACTACCCTGTCACCTCTCATGTATCTGACTGTCCATGACTGTATCATGTAGTCATCGCCAGGTGTGATCTCAAAACTTACATCTTTTCCGGAGCCAACTCTGACTGAATTGTTCTCAGCATTTATGACTTTAAGCCCTGATTCATCTCCGTCCTCAGCCACGTATCCGGCTCTGATATCGATCTTGTCGTATTTCTTGACCGGATCACTGTCCTTAAAGATCACATCGACCAGAAGTGATGGCGATACATAGGCATATACCGATCTGTCCTCCGTCAGATCATCTATCTGGTATGTGAGTTCTGTCTTATCGACTTCTTCTCCGTCAACTATCCAGTACTCTACTGTGTTATATACATCCCTTGGTCTGACTATCACCTTGAGATCTGCATGACGCTTTACCTTGACCTCGCCTGATGCAATGTCGAGCTTTACACCCTCAGATTCTGCCTCTATGTCAGCAGTACCTGTTCCGTTTATTCCAAGTTTTACTGTATATTCCGGAATCTCCACAAACTTCACATACACAGCAAGGTCTGCATATACTGCGTGTGCGCTGTACTCAGACTGTTCCTGATTCGTTCCCTCTATGGCTTCTGTGCACTCAGGGTTCTTATACCAGCCCTCTATCATCTGGCCTTCCGCAGGAACTGCCGTGAAGATGACATCCCCGCCTGCTATCTGACTCTCACCGCTCACTATCGCCTTCTTGTCTGTTCCGTATACCGCAGACACCGTTCCAAGATCAGGATCATTTGCCGCAAATGTAATTACAGCCTTAAGCTCTTTCTTCGCAAAATGAGCTGTGACATCTGTATCCGATGACACCTTGTCTATGACAAGCACATCCCCGTTAGGCTCGGATGCACTGTACTGCCTCTCACCCTCTGAAGTCCTGACCGTGTAGCCTGTGCACTCCATATACTGATCCGGTATTGCTGTAAACTTAAGCGTTCTGTCGCCTCTGATATCCGCAGATTCTCCATCAAGTGTTTCTCCTGATGTCACGTTCTCTGCCTCTATCTGTCCATCTCCGTCCGCCGACCATGTTATCCTGTATACAGGTCTGTCAAACACAGCCCTCACGTCAACTCTCGTATCCTTTGGCACTTTGTATGCAAATGTCTTCTCTGCCACACCCTGGCTGATTCCATTTACAAGCCAGTCTGCAACTTCATATCCTTCTGCAGCCGCCGCTGTGAATTCCACATCTGAAGCAGCACCTATCATGTCTCCTGATTCGAGCACCAGCTTTGTAGATGTGATCATGGCGCTCACCTCACCTGTTCCCTCTGTCTCAGGGCCAAATGTGAGTACATCACCAACCAGCTCAAGACCAGCCATAACTGTCACATCAGATGAATCTCCGGCAACCGTGATCTTAAGGGTATCATTTACTTTCTTGTCTGAATATAACTTTATATTCTCCGTCTCGCTTGTCAGCTTATGTCCATTTATGATCCATTCTTTTACATTGTATCCATCATCAGGTACAACCTTGAATGTGATGACAGAATCTCTGTATATGTCTGTGATCTGCGCGGATTTGCTCGCCGTCGCATCACTTACGGTATCTCCTATCTGTATGTATGAAGGAAGATTTTTTCTTGACACATCTGCGCTTATAGAGCCGTGTGTCTTTCCTGACGTCTCTCCAGCAGAAGCCTTCTCTATCACCTTCAGAGAATACTCAGCCTTCACGGATGGTGTGATCTTTTTGTATGTGGCATTTACTGTCACATCCCCTGTAAATCCATCTGCCGGAGCACTCCACGTAAATGTGTATCTCTCTGTTCCGGACTCAGCGTCCGCAGTCTCAGCCAGTTTTCCTTCTCCGCTGTCCTCCGCAAGACTGAATACATCCTCTCCTGCATAATTTACCTTTATGTCAGCTATCTCATAATTTCTCTTCGCCGCAAATGTGAATTTCAGATCATCCTTACTTGCATATACGATACAGCCGCCATTTGCCAGATCAGAATCTCCTGACTTTGCAGTCATCTCTGTGTCATTTCCTGATGTCCACGACACAACCGGCTGTTTGTAGAAGTATACGACAACCTTTGTATCCTTGCCGAGATATTCAAGTTCATACCTCTGGGCATCAGCACCTTCTGCCTCAGCATCAACCTTCTCGCCATTTACCTCCCAGTATGCTATCTCATAGCCTTCATTTGGAGTTGCTGTAAATACTATGTCACTTCCCTGAAGCTGCTTGTCACCGGATGCAAGTGCGTCTGCACTTCCGTTAGCCACAGCATCTACCACACCAGCTGCATCATCATCCGCACCATATGTCACCTTGTATCTGTTCGGCGCAGTGTACTTAACTGTATAATCGAGGTCTGAAGCTATATCATACACTGTCATCGTCCTGAGATCCGCTGATACAGTTCCAAGTTCCTGTCCATCTGCTGCTGACCATCCGTCGAGAAGAAGTCCTGACGGAACTGTAACCTGAATGGTTACGTTGTCGCCTCGGCTGACTTCATATATACCGTCTTCACCGCTCTCTATAATCACTGTGCCGTCAACTCGCTGAGCCTTGACTGTGACATCCACACCTGTTGTCACTGTAGTCTTTCCATCGCTTCCAACAGTTACAGGCGAGACTGATATTTTGAAATTCTGTGCCTCTGCAAAATATGCCGTGATAAGTGTATCCTCGCTGATCTCCTCTGCATCATATGTGAGAGATGTGTTATTTGTCACTCCATCTTCCGCGAGAACGGTCTCTGGAACTCCATCTTCTCCCGTAACAGTCCAATGATCCAGAACATATCCTGCTGCCGGAACCGCAGTGAGTCTCACCTTCTGTTCTATATGAATGTTTGCACCTGAACCGAACGATTTTCCAATTGTTCCATCCGTCACATAGTTTGCTTTGAGTGTTCCATGAGCCTCATTGTCAGGCTTGTATGTCAGCTTGTGATATACAGGCTCAAAGTTTACTGCTACATTCATGTTTGCTTTCAGCTTATCCATCTGGATCTGGTCATCGCTGCACGCCTTGCCACCGGATGTTCCACACTGTGGATCCGTAACTGTCTTTCCATTTAGTGACCAGCTCTTAACCTTATATCCCTTATGAGGAGTAGCAGCTAAAGTGATCGTTGAGTTCTCAGGGAGTCTTGTTCCACTGTCAACTGTGAGTCCGTCACTGTTTTCATTTCCAGGCTGCTGGTACTTGATTGAAACTGTGCCATGTGTATTTGCCGGTCTGGCAGTAACGGTGTACACGTTTCCTGTCAGTGTGTATGATGCCTTAACCAGGTTTATTATATATTTCTTCTCAAGTTCATTCATAACCTGTGAATGCTGATCGCCCACCTTTACGTATACAACATCTATATCATATATACCCGGCAGCAGCCCACTTGCTCCATCTGATCCGAGCTCGTAATCCCGGTCTCTCTGAGGCATTATGTCGGTATCCCATGCCTTGAGACCTGTTATCACCGCATCCTCGCACTCTCTTACAGAATCATTTACACTTTTCTCTGTATCCTGGGCAGCTATCTCAAGCTGTGCCCTTCCAACATTTATATTCTTCTGAGTCTTGTCTCCGCCATTTGATGCCGTTATCTGGAACATTCCAATAGACTTCGGTATAAACACGCCGTTTGCAAGTTCGTATTTGTCTGTGTCCTCAAATTTTCCTGTCTTATTATTCTTTATCTTGACAGTGTATTCTGAATCGTCCGTGATATCCTGAAGCTTTCCTGTATTGTCGTATGACACTCTCTCCAGAGACATCTTCACTGAATCTCCATATCTTACATTATCCTGCATGGTCAGATTCATGTTCGTCTTTCCCTCAAATGAGGTATATATAGCCATCGAGTCAGATATACTGTCGTTGTACTGTTTGTTTCCTGCAAAGTATACATATACGTTGTATATTCCCTGTCCGGATGGCTCCCACTGTGCAGTATAGCAGCCATTTGCTCTGTCATACTTACCAGCTATACGCTTGCTCTCAGGTCCTGTGATGACAAATTCCACATCTCCCTGTACATCCTCACCTGACAGTGATTTCGGCTGACAGCTGAGTGTGATCTTGTCTCCTGTATATGTGACCTCTGCCCCTGTGGTCTCAGATCTGACCGTCTTGGTCTGATATACTGATTTGAGATCAGTCTGGACCACCTTGACAGTATCTGACACATTCAGAGTCTTCTTTGAAGTCATCGTAAAACTTCCGCTTTCACTATCTGCCACATAATAGTACACCGTACTGTCTTCACTTCCCGATGTGTTTCCGAGAAGATAGAAGTTCTTGCTGCCATCCTCTGATACCCATTTTGCGAGTATCCTGTCATATGTAACATCATCAGATGCATATGACACCTTTTCACCTGCATAGTCATCTGCATTTACGCTGGCCAGCTTGTAAGTATTGCCATCAATATCTGCGATGAAATCTGATTCACTCACACCATATGCCGTGCCGCCCACATCAGATGCTTTAAATGTCTGTGATTCATCCACGTAACCATCGCTGTCCTTTTTGACGCTTACGCTGCATGGATAGTAATTCTCGTTACTATCTTTCCACATATAGTTTGTTCCGTCGCTGACAAGAATATATTCCCTGACTCCGGATGTTACTGTTATAAGATTTCTCTCCTTAGTCACGTTCTCCACCTTTGTAGTCTCTGAGCCCGATGCCCTGACTACGCTGCCATCCGACAGATCTTTATTCTCGGTATCGTTGTGCGCCAGAAGCATGACCTTGCTGTCCGCCTTATTTACAGTGAGTGTCGCAGTCTTGGTGTAGAGTGTGATGTCGTTGTAATAAACTCTGCATCGATATTCGTTTCCATCCATTTCATCACTTACATCAGTAAGTCTGAGCGTAGGATTGCTGCCTCCTGTCGATACGCTTCTCCATCCATTATCTGTATTAACCTGCCAGTTGTATCCAACGCTCTGGTTTACTCCATCCCCATCATAATAAACCGCATTTGCCGCAAATTCTGCATTTCCACCCGCAAACGTATTTGTATCATCAGGGTTCTTTGTTATATGGAAATTAGAACTGTCCTGAAGTGTCGTCGCGGTTGCCGGACGGCTGAACAGACTCTTTGAACCATTTGCCTGAAGAGCCCTCACTGCAAATGTGTAAGTCCTGTTGGAATATAGTCCCTTCACTTCATAGTCAGTAACTGTATATGGCACAACTGCCTTGCTGTTGTAATTACCTCCTGCATCAACGATACAGACCTCATAGTAATCTGCATCATTGGACGGTGACCACTCAAGACTGACACTTTTTCTCGTTGTGTCGACAACAGAAAGTCCCATCGGCATACGCGCCGGACGAACAACATTCTTAACATCATAGCCAATGACGAACACTGAATCACTGTCGCTGTTCAGCTTTGCAGTGTTCACTCGCAGCTGCCAGTCAAATGAGAAGCCTGTGCAGTCTGCCGGAACATTGTCCACCGTTCCACTGTATGTAACACCATTCGAGCTTACACGGGTGTGACCAAGACCCGCATGCTGGCTTGATGTCACACCAACGATGACCTTATTACCGAGTCCTCCGCCTCCGGCACCAAGCTTTTCGTTCGCCTCAATGAACACTTCAGTTGAATACTCGTTCTCATCAGTCACAGATATCGTCTGAGTCTGATCTGCACCAGAGCTGGCATTTACAGAAGAATAATTGTTATTTCCACCTGACTGATAGGCGTACTTTAATTTACCTCCAAGAGTCTGGTATGTAGCAGGGTCTCCCGCTGTGTTATTCAGAATATTATTATATATCTCGTTGAGCCCCTTGCTCCTTCTTGCAACCTTGTCGTAATCTGCCACATCTATGATTGAAGTTGAAGGTCCGAGACATACCGGCATAACCACCGGCTCCCATTTTCTCGCAATCGGATCATATATGGAGTATTCGTAATACATATATTTCAAACAGTACAGAACAACCTGATCAGAACCTCCACCTGCGGCATTATATGTTATCTCATATTCCGTTGTCTTTGTATTTGCATATTCAAAGCTTGCTCCATACGAAAGTTCAACCTCTACCTCACCTGCTCCGATGAGCTGGATCTCCGACGACACATACGCGCCAACTGATATTGACAAGTTAGCTGATACCGTGTTCGATGAACCTTTGCTTGTTGAATATGATGTTCCACCGTTATTTACATATTCATATACTTCCTGAACATCATCAAAATACGGACTTGCCTGAAGGATTGCATAGACCTCTGGATTTGTGTATACCGGATACTCTCCCTCGTACTTTAACCGCACACTGTCATTATCAATATCCGGAAGACACAGTGAAACAAATGTTCCATACATATCCTGTCTGCTGTTCGACTGGCATACTACACCCTCCTGACTGCTGTATGGGCTGCCGCCATCCATGGAAAATGTCGCTATGTCCAGCCAGTAATAATCATCTTTATCATTGAGTTTCTTCTCTCTGTGCACTCCCACAACGCACACAAAACTCTGTCTGTAATTGTTCCCCTTGGCATCCTTATCGACACAGCCAACCCTGACATCGCCGATCCACACCTGATCTTTTTTCTTCTTGTCGTTGCCCTGATTGCGCTGGTCGGTACATATACTCATGCTTCCTATCTCCGAACCTGTTATTCCGCCATCTTCCAGTGAGAAAGCATATACCTCTGCGCCAAAAAGCACACTGTCATTTTCATTATTGCCGTTCATGCCCTTAAGGTCTGCACACGCAAGCGCCAGAGGTGCATTCACAGGTCTGTAATATTCGTTACTTTTAACCTCGTGATATTTCACGATTTCTTTACTCTTAGTCCCCAGGCTTCTCGTATGATAATCTGACAACACATAATTATCCGTCAGACTATCGTAGTATACGTATCTGTATGCAGCCTGCGTGGCTTCATATTCCCTCTGCACATATTGAGAATTGCTCGAATAATATCCACCAACTATAAGTCCTGTGACCATGGCTCCTGATCCAGGATACTTAAACCGGCCAAATGCACAATTTGCAGCATACATTCCATAGTTCTGTTTTCCGCCATCTGTGTCTCCAAGTGACACTTCATTCAGACCTTCTATAGGGACAAGTCCGCCGTCTTTATATGTATAGACGGTCATATGACCTGCCTTTGCCATGTTGTAATTCAGAACTGATCCAGATACGGCAACCGCGGCCTCATCCCGGCCATCCTGCTCCAGATCACCGCCGGCCAGAGTTACCACAGGAGCTCTTCCTATTCCATAATCACACCACGATCCACCCGCTCCACTTTCATAATTAGATGCAAGCCCGCCCGGTATGCTTATATTATTTCCCTTTGTGAACCTGCCATTTCCCTTGCCATAATATACATCGACTATGGCATAGCGTATGTTCTGATCGTTTATATTTCTATCCTCGTAAGTTCCACAGTATACGAGAAGATCTTCAAAACCATCTCCATTCAGATCGGCCTTTTCGATCTCAAACATCGCATCCAGCTCCTGCTGGTATCTTCTGATAAAATACAAAAGTCCATTGCCATATGTAGAATTCTTGTTTAAAGTAGGGGTAAGCGTAGCAACTGAAGATCTTGTACCATCAGCTGCTATCTTGAAAATACTCACATCTATCTTTCCGCGGTACTCCTTGCCATCTATGACAGTTTTAATACTTTTCCATCCAGCTGGACTGAATACTTTATCTCCATGTACTCTTAGCTCCGCAACGTAGTTGGTTTTTCCGTCGCCTCCATCAAATGCAACGCTTGTCGCATACAGGCCGCTAAAACCATTACTGTCCTTTTTTAGAACATTTCCCATGTTGCTACTTATGTTACTGTCTCCCGATCCGCCGTGTTCCACTTTCACATTATCTTCGCCAAGATCATAGAAACCATACGCTCCGTACAGATTGCCAAGGCTGCTGTTTACCTTTGTAGTCCTGTCCTTGAAATCTCCAATCCTGTCAAATCCGTCTCGCACAGTGTACTTGTTTCTGTAATTGCCGTTTGCCGCAACGTATACCTCATTCACCTCTGCAAATGTAGATATATTATCCTTGTCATACGGCACCGCAGCTTTGCTTTTGTCTATATCGGTGCTGAGACCCAGAGCTTTGTATGTACTCTCGTCAATCTCTGTCTCGACCACCGTCTTGCCTGTTTTCTTCGAGCTGTCCGCCGCGTATGCTTTTTGTCCGGGAATAAATCCGGACAGCATAGATAGCACCATACTGGCCGTCAGCGCCCAGCTTATCGCCCTCTTTCTCATAATTTCTTCCTCCCTTTCACTTAAAAAACTAACCATGAGCACCAGCCGTTTTAAGCTGCCACATTCTGATATCAATAATATATTTACAATTATAATTGCTATGTTTTTCCATGTACACTAACCAAAAGGCTAGTAACAGGCGTGAAAACAACTTTTTTGCAAAAAAATCCACAGAACGTACCGTCTATACTGTACGCCCTGTGGATCGTAATAAACATCTAAACTATTCTGTTACATGCCATATATGAAAGGATCATTCCACCGACTTAAGCGATTCCGCCATATTTATCTTATCAAGCTTGACTGACATAACTCTGTTGACAAGGAAATTAAACACAAATGTCAGAACTATACTGTACACATAGCTCATCGGCGCTATATATGTATCAAATGCGACCATATCCACCTTGATCTGTCCTATGACAAATGCATGCAAAAACACTCCAAGCACAAGTCCCACAGCGATTCCAAATGTTGTCAGGACTCTGTTCTCCCTGAACACATAAGCTGAAGTCTCGTTTTTGAAAAATCCCAGAACCTTTATGGTTGCTATCTCCCTGAGGCGCTCTGTGATATTGATATTTGTCAGGTTGTAGAGGACGATAAATGCAAGCGCACCAGCCGATAGTATAACTACAATTACTATGTAATTCAGACTCTCCATCATCTTGGATATCCTGTTCTTCATATCCTTGTTGATAGTCACTGACACTGTTTCTGCATCACCCATGAGATCGGCAGATATCTCGTGCGAATCTGCGTCTTTCTTAAGATTGAAGTACACCGATTTGTACTGAGGTGCCTCCCCCATCTGATCCTCATATGTTTCAGGTGAGATATACACATAGTTGTATACATGATTCCTGAATATGCCTGATATGGAGACTCTTATCTCTTTCATCTCACTGTCTCTGACCGTTATTACATCGCCTGTTTTGAGGTCGTACTGTTCTGCCAGCGCAGTATTGATCACAGCTTCCCCTTTGCCCGGATATTCTATCTCCGCACCATCTTTATCCGCAAACTTCATATACCTGTCAACGTGCTCAGGTTCTTCCATGATGACCATGTTCACTGACTTTACACCACCATCACACACCAGATCCCAGGTAGATTCACTGACGAGATCATAGCAGGAAGTATCCTCCTCCAGCCGGTCTTTCAGACTACTGAAGCGCTCATCTTCTCTATCACCCGCAATCGATGTATTCAGCGTTATCACTCCATCTCCGACCTGTATCTCCCCATACTGATTATCCGCAAATCCGCTTATGGAATCGTTTATTCCAAAGCCTGTGAGCAGCAGCGCAGTACAGCCGCTTATTCCTATTATCATCATAAAAAAACGTTTCTTATATCTGAATACATTTCTGACACTTACCTTTCTCAGAAATTTCAGTCTCTTCCATATAAATGGGATATGCTCAAGGAACACCCTCTTGCCAGGTTTCGGAGCCTTAGGTCTCATAAGGCTTGCCGCAGTCTCAGAAAGCTCGTATCTGCAGGAAAACCAGGTTGTACCTACAGTGCACAAAAGAGATGCTGCCAGCACGCCAATAACCAGCGTCCAGTCTGTGGTTCTCTCAAGCGGCACATGTATATACATCATATGATATGCATACCAGATAACCTCCGGAAATACATATGTACCTATAAGATATCCACCTGCACATCCTACCACCGCCGCAGTCCCCGAATAGATCATATATTTTCCCATGATCGCCGCCTTGCCATAGCCGAGAGCCTTCAGCATGCCTATCATAGAGCGCTGCTCCTCAACCATCCTGTTCATGGTAGTCATACACACGAGCACGGCAACCAATATGAAGAATACCGGAAATACCTTTGCAACTCCATTCACTATGTCTGAATCGCTCTCAAAGCAGACATATCCGATATTCGTCTCCCTGCCGAGTATGTAATAGTTCACACCATCTGCGTCAGCCAGCGTTATGTCCTTCACCATATCCTCCGTCATACCCTTTGCCATGAGGATATCCTTATATCTGTCCAGTACACTGGTCTTGCATATTGACTCCCATTCGTCCTTCCTGTCGTCTATATAGTCTTCATACTCATCGGCATACAGATCAAACTTTCTGTCAAATTTCACATATACATCGGTGTAGCATTCACTGTCAAATGCTTCAGGACTGACATATACAAAGCCAGCGATCTTACCATTTCCAAGGGTTGTGGTTCCTCTTTCAAAATTAATATAAAGAGGGGAGTTGACAGTTCCGACAACGGTGAACTTCTTCACCTTCAGTATATCCTGTGTACTGCTGCCCTCACCTTCGTTTTCCAAGTCAGCGATATCACTGTCTGTTTTCCCATCAGACTTGCCTTCTGCAGTATCGTCATCTGCCACCTCTATGACATCACCTATCTTTATACTGTCCATCTTGGCATCTACGACACATTCATCATCCTTTTCCGGCATGCGCCCGTCCACAAGACTCAGTTTGTTGATGTTTTCCGGAACTGACATAGTCTTCAACACCCTGTCATTTTCGCCCTGGTTCTTGTATAGGACGTCCAGGCTGTAACCGCCCTCTGCGTACAGCACATCCTTCTCCCCGGCAAATGAATCCACGTCATCATCCGTGTATCCCAGAGTTGACAGAAGATGCAGATCATAGAAATTTCCCTCGTCAAGGAAATTCGATATGGTATTCATCATATCCGGCTTCGTCATCTTGAGCCCCGAGAAGAACCCCACACCCAGAGCTATGATCGCCATGATGGCTGCAAATCTTCCAAATGTATTTTTTATCTCACGAAATGTCGTGCGTCTCATCATTGATTTCATAGGCCACCTACCATTCCAGATCTTCAACGTTCCTGATGTTATCATTCATAACCACTTTCTCCACAGTTCCGCTCTTAACCGTGATGACTCTGTCCGCCATGGCTGTGAGTGCCTGGTTGTGCGTTATGACTATAACTGTCGTTCCCGTATTTCTGCATGTATCCTGAAGGAGTTTCAACACAGCCTTGCCTGTGTTATAGTCAAGCGCGCCCGTCGGCTCATCACAGAGCAGAAGCTTTGGATTCTTTGCAAGTGCCCTTGCTATGGCAACTCTCTGCTGCTCACCTCCGGAGAGCTGTGCTGGAAAGTTTGCCATACGGTTCTCAAGTCCCACCTGCTTCAGAACTGTCGCAGCATCCAATGGCTCCTTACAGATCTGTGCCGCCAACTCCACATTCTCAAGTGCTGTAAGGTTCTGTACCAGATTGTAGAACTGGAACACGAATCCCACATCATACCTTCTGTATGCCGTGAGCTGCCTCTTATTCAGAGTTGATATCTCTCTGCCATCCAGCTTCACACTGCCACTTGTCAGAGTGTCCATACCGCCAAGTATATTCAAGATAGTAGTCTTGCCCGCACCGGAGGCTCCGACTATGACGCAGAACTCTCCCTTTTCTATCTCAAAATCCACATCGCGCAGAGCATTGATCTCCACCTCACCTGTCTTGTATACTTTCTTTACATCACGAAATTCTACGTAGCTCATCCTGCACCATCCTTTCTATATAGATATATTACTGTTTTCGCTTTCCACACATACGCTTTTCCCCGAAAAAGCTATGCCTATCTTCAATATGTTTTTGATTCCATCCCTTGCCATCTGAACATCATATCTTCTGTCACTAATCTGATCCAGAGCTTCATCGGCCAATTTGTCAAGCGCATCTTTTCCCAGATTCTTCTTCCACTTAAGTTCCATTATTATACCTGGATATCTTTCACCCCTTGGGAACATGCATATGTCATATCTTCCATCACCTGACTCCCGGTTGGATTTGATCTTATACTGATTATCCATCATAGCTATAAGCCCAAGAACTAATCCGTGATAGAATCCTTCCGCCCCAGCATCATAAAAGCTTATTGCCTCATCCATATACTCACCTATTGCATGCTCCAATTTTACGAAATCATTGGCATACAGACTTTCAGCTATTTTATTAGCAGTTGTCCGGGTGATTGCACCGACCTGCAGCAAATGTGACAATATTTCGCTTTTATAGACCGCCGCTATCTCTTTATTCGGAATAGAAACCTCACATAGATATGAGCCGTCTGCCTGGAGTTCTTTTTGGGGAGCCTTCAAATATCCTGCCACCAACAACAAACTGTAGATATTTGCCGGATCCTCTGCCAGTGATCTGTATACGACATTCTGATCAATTTTCGCAATGACCCTTTTCCCCTGTAATAATGAATATAAACTTTCAGAAATATCATCTGTGGCGTTTTTCAAAACATCGTCAAGTATTTCATTTTTTCCAGTATTTACCCAATACGCCTGAGGTTTACAGTCTCTGGAAATATAATTGATAACCGACCAGGGATTATATATTTCTTCGTTTCCAAACAAATATCCATCATACCATTCCGCGAGTTCTGCTTTCTTTTCAGGCACACCATAATACCCGAGCATAGTTTCTACTTCTTCACTGGTAAATCCAAAATACCTGTCATACTCATCATCCATAACAGAATTGACAGTAAGATTGTTAAGTCCACTAAATATACTTTCCTGCGCAATCCTAAGAATACCTGTCAGAAAGCCAAATGAAAGATTCTTATTATCCTTAAATGCTCCCGAAAAGAAATTTCTCATAAATCCTATAATCTCTTCATAGAAGTCCTTTGCGTACCCCTCCTGTATCGGTGTATCGTATTCATCAATAATGATTACAGGTGCTTTACCATAATAAGCATCCAGCATTTTGGACAATTTATCAAGCGCAGACGTAAGTTCTACCTCATTTGCCGTTCCATCGAGCATTTTTTCAAAGTATTTTTGTTCATAGGCCGATATCTTATCACTGTCTATAATCTCCTGATGCCTTCCATACTCCTCCTGGACAAGCCCTCTTATCTTTCCAATTGTAGCCTCCCATGTATCGAATTTCACATCTTTAAAAGTAAGAAATATAACAGGATATTTTCCCTGATGAGATTGGTATTCTTCACCGCACTTCCAGATTGCTTTATCCTTAAAATATCTGGAGGTGTCATCCTCTGATATCTCAAAAAACACTCTTAACATATCCATGTTTAAAGTTTTTCCAAATCTCCTGGGTCTGGTAAATAATGATACCAGAGGTTTCCTGTCTAAAAACTCCTTTATCATCATAGTTTTATCAACATAATAATACTCCGACTGTGCCCTTACATAATCTGAAATACCAATTGGTAATGATTTCTTTTCACAAGTATCTTTTTTCTTTATATACCTTCTATTGGAAACTCTGCCATCCACTGGTCTTACTGCATTATCTGGGATCTGCCATCTTCTTCCACTTTTTATCGCGCCACTTATCTTGCCTTTTTTACACAGATCATTTATAGTCCGTTCTGACAAATTCCACTCTCGCGCTATCTGCTTACAACTTTTCATTTTCACATCTCCAATCATCTGACAACATCCTGGCAAACACCACCTCTATATACTATATCTCCTTATTACGCATATTATACAACATTATCCGCAATATATCAAAGTGCATCTGATATATTGCGGATGTTTTTATAAATCGCGGATATATAGCCGTACAAATCCCCATATAACATAAAAGCCCCCATACCTGCCTTTCGCAGATACGGGGGACTTTCATCTCATATCACTACTTATGCTTTTTTGACTTTGGTGTAGCTGGTTCTTCAGCTGCTGCAGCGTTATGATTTGCTGTCGCATATACCTTCTGAACTGCTTTCTTTTTCTTCAATGGATGCTTTGGGTTTTTATCCATTTTGAACACTTCCTTTCTGTTTTCCTAAAATGTTATATAACAGAAATCTGCAGTGCATATGCCGAACGGTCATGTACACCACCGGTTGTGCTATCCTTTTCTTAACTTTGACTATGTTATAGTCCTCTTTATTAGCAATGTCAAGTATTGAGTGCTAATTATTTTGTGAAGATTGTGTGAAGTGATGTTTAGTCAATCCTACTAACAGTTATTATGCAAAATGTCCAAAACGGAAATAGCTATAATCCACTATCTTCAGTTCATATTTTTTACCTTTCTCCTATCATATAGTTAGTTTAAAACTTCAACTATATAGCAATCCTTTTCAAATATTTTTTTCACATCTACTATTCTACATTTTGAACCACAGTTTAATAATAGCTCTTTTTCATACATAAAAATGGGAACCCAATAATTTATATAAGCACATTTATATCCTTTTGGAATTAGATATATTACATAGGCTGAAGTTATATTTTTGAATATATATCTTGACACATGAGTTCCCTTAAAATCCTTATTTTCAAAAATTTCATTTCTACTAAATTTTTTTATATAATCACATTCTATTTTGTTAATTGTTCTGTAAGTTGCAATGTTATCATTTATTTTTGCTTTGGAAATTGCATTTTTCAATATTTTGATTTTATAATTTTTTTTGTTATTATTTTGTGTATTATTTCTTAAATATGCATTTATATTTCTTTTTCCTGCAGCAACTTTTCCTATCCTATATTTTCGTATTTCCTTAACTTCTTCTCTTGTAAGTTCCTTTTTCCACTTTTTATATTCTTCTCTTAATATTTTACATTTAATTGCATGGTATTCCATATTTAAGTCCATGATTACACTGTCTATTGCTACATATTTTCTACAAATTAACCCAATCAACATCTTTCATTCCACCTTTTATATATTTATTGCTAAGATATAGAATACCACAGAAAAGATATTGTGGGTGTTATTAGCAAAAAGGAGCTGACAGCCATGCCGAAGATAAACGATGGGAGGAAAAAAATTATAGCTTTTATCCTGATAATCTTTCTCTCCTTTTTGTGCGTATGCTCACATTCTGACCATTCATGCAGTCTCCATACCGGTCATACTGAACATGTTGAGGGCATTCAGCTTTCAGAAAACCATGCAGAGTCATCCCTTGAAAGCGGGGACATAAAGACCCCCGATGCAAATCGGATTATAGAGGCAAAGCCATCGTCAGGGAACAGAGAAAAAGTAAGATCACATCCAAACAGAAGCTGGTATTTGCAATCATCACAAATGCCATCCTGTGTCTGCTCTTTCCTGTTGCAGCGCCATTGTTCCTGAGTTTCTTCATCGGTATCGTCATCAGGGAGACCGGAATAGCTGTATATGTCAAGCTGGTCGGTGAAGAATTCCTGTACTTTGCGACATTCTTCCTCGGTCTGATGCTTGGCGTTCTCTGCGATGCCAGCACACTTCTGAATGAACAGGTGCTCAAGCTACTGATCCTTGGGATGCTTGCTCTGCTCCTCTCAGGTATCGGCGGAATCGTCGGAGGCTACATCGTATACCTGTTCAAACGTGGAAACTTCAACCCTACAGTCGGTATTGCCGGAGTGTCATGCGTACCTTCAACCGCCAAGGTCGCCCAGAAGGCGGCATCAAAGTCTGACCCTTCAGCATTTATTCTCGACTACGCCCTGGGCGCGAACATCTGCGGAGTTATAACGACTGCGATACTTACGGGAATTTATATAACGCTTTTGAGCTAAAATTACATGTTTTTATATACACAAAATGCCACAGCAGTTTTATGCTGCTGTGGCATTTGCTTTACCCTATTGCTTTGTGTATAGATTTAACTGATTGTCTGTGTCACGTCCTGCATACATTACTCTAAGAATGGTTACAACCTTTTTATCGCTATCAGGAATATAAAATACCACATAATTATCTACTGGTAATACACGAAGTCCACGGCTTTTCCACGGTTCTTTCTCGTATCTTCGATAACGCTCCGGCATCGTATCCAGACTTAATATCTGCTCTTCCAGACGGTCAAGCTGTCCGCTTGCGTTTTGAGGAGATTGTAATTCAAAGGCAATATATTCAAAAATTCCTCTCAGATCATTGTCAGCCTGCTCGGATATCTCTAATTCATATATCATATTCCATAATCCTTACGAATGTCAGTAAAGGCCTCTTTAGCATTTTTCATCCGTCCAGCCTGCATATCCGCATACCCCTTCTCCAATTCTTCGTTGAACTCTGTCTCTGATAATGTGCTGATGTCAACAGGTCTGTCATATGGTATTTTTACTTCAAATGGAAGTCCTCTCTGTAAGATAATCTGTTTATAAAACATATTTATAGCACTAGAAGCAGGGATACCCAGTGTAGCCAAGATACTTTCTGCTTTTTCTTTGACATCTGGTTCAATCCTTACATATAAATTTGCAGATTTTGTAGCCATATAAAGCATCTCCTTTCATAAGTAGTGTTTCCATCTATCCTTAATTATAAGCATATGTCCGCACAACAGCAATACTATTTCTTCCTCATATCATCTATCACAACATCAGCATCACGACATTCACCTTTTTCAGCATGTTGTCTTGACTTCGCCAGTTTGTCTATCATCTGTTCCTCTGTCATTGCCACATATGGATCTGTAACAACCCTTTTTATCTCAAATGGAAATCCATTATTTGCAACTGCCTGGGTAAGAAAAATTCTTATAGCTGTCGTAGTATCTGTTCCAAGATCATGAAATAATTTATCTGATTTTGACTTAAGATCATTGTCTACCCTTACCTGTATTGTGCTTGCCATTCTCATGCACCTCCTAGTATTAATAATATGCAACTTCACCGCTTCTTTATAAAAAAGAATACTTAATTTATGCCAATTCAATACAAATGTATTGTTTTAGTAGTGATATTTCATATGCAAACACTATGACATCGGCATCCTTCACATCTTCATATATTTCTATCATGTCATCCTGAATGAGATCATAGTTTCATTTTCACTCTATATATGATAATATGATTACGGTTAGATATATCTAACCGTATGGGTGGAATTAGAAATTACAACACAATTATTGAACGGAGAAAATACAATGAAGATAACAAAATGGGATGAACAGGCAGCCGAGGATATCGGCCATGCGTTTGGATATTACGACTATGGGCAGGAAACAGGTATGGGAGTGTTCTACAGCAGCAAAGAGGCAGTGGCAAATTACATAGCCGGCTACGTCCGTATGGCATTTGAAGGACAAATGCTCTATACGACAAGCGAACGTGGCGAGGGGTATATCGCCTACACCCTGCCGGGACAGAAAATGAATCTCAAAGCTGGCATGGCTATCCTCAAAGCTCTGTTTCGCAATATGAGCCTTAAAGAAATGATCCGCATGGGAAAAGCTCTGTCCAAGGGAGGAAAATCCCTTCAGGATCGAATGAAGAAAGAGAAGAAAGATTTTATATTCGTCGGCATGGTCTGCGTCCGCGAACAATACCAGGGACAGGGATACATGAGAAAAGTTCTGGACATGGCTTTCTCTGAGGGAAACAGGTTGCACGTTCCAGTCATCCTTGAGACGGATGCCAAGTCAAAGTGCGACAAATATATGCATCTCGGCATGGAGCTTGAGGGTGTGCGCGATATGGGCGCTTATGGTAAATTGTACGATCTAATCAAATATCCTGATTAGGGAACAAAGAGCAGCACGCTTTAGCTCGTTGCTGATGTAAATTAAAAATGTCAGATAGATATGAGTCCAAAACCATTGCTCATATTTATCTGACGTTTTTATTTTTTTCTTTTTTTCTTTTTGACTTAATCCAACTCTTCTGTGCATAAAATTTTCACTTATTTAATAAAAATCTTCGAAAAGATACAAACTTTCGATTTTCTGTATCCTTTGCGCATTTTTCGTCAGAAAAAAGAAAGTTTTTTATCTTTTTAGGATAAGTCGAATTTTTCTACCCCAATATCACCATTTCCCTTAATAATCTTCTTGACATCTCATCCTCAAAAGATAAAAATAACAAGTGACTGACTAAAATTCAGCAAAGGATTCTATAGATACGAGGTTAGACAAATGTACCAGATAATGACAGCCGACGAGGCAATGGATCTTATAAATGACGGAGATGTGATCGCACTCAACTCATTTCTCGGCATAGATATTCCAATCGAGCTTCACGAGGCATTATATAAAAGATACCAGAGGACAGGTTCGCCGAAGCACCTCATCGCTATATCAAGCGCGGGCTTTGGTGCGTGGGATGAGAACAAGGCGGCAGAGGGATACATAAGAGACGGCGCCGTTGACAAGATCATCTGCGGACATTTCGGCGCCATGTACAGCACCAAGAAGCTTGTCCTTGAGGACAGATTTGAGGCATACAATCTCCCACTCGGCTGTATCTCACACGCAATACGTGCACAGGCCGGCGGACTTCCGGGAGCACTCTCCAAGGTCGGGCTAGATATATTTGTCGATCCGAGACTTGAGGGGCCGGGAATCAACAACATATCAAAAGACGACTCACTTGTAAAATACGTTGAGCTTGACGGTGAGGAATTCCTCTACTACAAGCTGCCGCTTATCAACGTGGCTATCATCAAGGGAACTGCTGCCGACCGCAAGGGCAACATCTCATTTGAGGATCTGTTTACCGCAGGAGATGCGCTGTCCATCTGTCAGGCTGTAAAGGCAAATGGCGGAAAGGTCATCGTGCAGGTTGACAGACTTGTGGCAAGGCCATCAAGACCTCACAATACCATCATTCCGGGATGTCTGGTTGACGCTATCGTTGAGATACCGCCGGAGCCAAGACACGCATCATACGAATCCCTGACAGGAAGTTTTGAGATTCCATATTCACAGTGGCAGGACTGGGCTGAGATGCTTTCCGGTCGTACCAAGACAAAGAATGTCGTCAATACAAGCGCAGAGATCATTGGAAGAAGGGCCGCTCTGGAATTGAAACCGGACGATATAGTCAACATAGGTGTTGGAATTCCGGAGACTGTATCCAAGTATGCCAGAGAGAACGGTATTCTGGACAAGATAACCCTGACCGTAGAATCCGGAGGTGTAGGAGGATTTCCTGCATCGGGCAAGGTGTTCGGCGCTGTTATCGGCGCAGACTCCATATATGACATGGCAAACCAATTTGATCTCTACAACAATGGAGGTCTTGATATCTGTTTCATGGGCGGGATCGAGGTTGACAGGTTCGGGAATGTAAATGCCCACAAGGGACCTGGCGCATTTGCCGGTGTAGGCGGATTTGCAAATATCACCGCCAAGACAGCAACTGTTGTGTTCTGTCTCACATTTGATACGAAGGGGCTTGCCGTGGAAGACAATGACGGCATCGTGACCATCAAAAACGAGGGAAGCATTCCTAAGTTCGTAAACGATGTCAGAAGCATCAGTTTCTCAGGAAAACGTGCGCTGGCAAACAGGCAGAGGGTTATATACGTCACAGAACGATGCGTATTTGAGCTCACTGAAAATGGGCTCAAACTCATAGAAGTGTACCCGGGAATTGATCTTGAACATGACATTCTAAGCAAGCTTCCTTTCAAGGTTGAGGTGGATGAAAGGCTGAGATAGCTCCAACTTCTTCGCTGATGTTTGTTGAACAAACCATTTGACTTATTCATAAGCGACAACTCGTTAGCGGATTTTATCTTTTTTCAAATTCTCAGCTATTTAGAGCACAAAATTATCACTTATGTGCAAAAAAGTCTCGAAAAGATACATGGTTGCAAATTTTTGTATCTTTTTGAGACTTTTTCCATTGCAGGTGATATTTTTTTATATTTTCACCCTAATATAACCATTTGGGTGAAAACATAAAACCTTTAAGTCCACTTACATAATTTAGCCATGAAACAACTCCTCTACTTCCCCACCAGCTCCACGCACACAATCTCTGGATAGTTAAACAGCCTCACCGGAATCACACTGTTGCCAAGGCCTCGGCTGACTATCATCTCTGTGCCGTCCATATAGTATTCACCTGCTGTATATTCTGGAAGAAATCCCTGATCCGGAGCCACTATCCCGCCGACAAACGGCAGTCTGAACTGTCCGCCGTGGGCATGTCCGGAAAGCACAAGATCAACACCGGTGCCGGCATACCTGGCAAGGTATTGTGGCTCATGTGCAAGAACGACCGTGAGCTCTTTTTCCCCAGAGTCTTCATTATCAGCGGTCTCTTCCTTCTGTTCAGCTTGATCATTCCTAATACTTTCATCACTAAGCAATGCCTCCAGTGTCCCATCCGCAAGACTTTTATCGTCCAGCCCAACCAGCCTGAACTTTGCATCACCCATGGATATCTCCACAACCTGATCATCCAGAATAACCACCCCGGCACCTATAAGCCCATCCATAAGCTCGTCATATTCAGATTTCTCAAGCCAATATTCATGATTGCCTGTGACATAGTATACCGGACATATTTTCACGATCTCGTCCACAAATTGGACTGCTCGGTCTACATCTGTGTGATTTGAGTCCACAAGATCTCCGGTCAGGACGATCATATCAGGTTCACATTCTCTTATCCTGTCCACCAGTTTCTGGTTTTTCTTGCCAAACTTTGCATTGTGCAGATCCGATATCTGGACTATGCGATATCCCTCAAGATCTGCGCCAAGCTGCTCTGCCGCATATGTATAATGTGTGGTTTCAAGGTGTTTGTTCTGAAAATTGCAGAACAATATTATGACAATAACTATGCTCAGAGTAATTGCCAATTTTATATATTTCTGCTTTTTCGTATTTCTACTTTTTTGTTTTTTAGATTTTCCTTTCATTCGCAGCCCCACTTTTAAATTCCCCATTTCCCCTGTTTCTGAGTACCAGCCCACATAAAATTTTACACATAATCAGATGCGTCTATAGTTTCATCTGTTTCTTCACCATTTGAAGAACACGCAGCTCCCTCTTTATCATAACCTCATCGAAATAATTCTCACTGTGATACTCGTCATTTGCACATATCGCCTCATCGATTGGCAAGACTCTTAGCACAAATCCCGCCTCTCGCTCATATTCATCAAGTTCCTGTCCTATATTCGCAGCTTCAACATCACATATATAATAAAAGTTTTCCTGCTCAAATATCGTATTCTCCGATTTATCACTCTTCTGTCTTCGAAGTACACTTCCAAATTCTCTTATGCTATCAGGGATGACCACAAGCCCGGTCTCCTCGCGGACCTCACGGACAAGAGCTGCCTTTTTGTCCTCTCCGCCTTGAATACCGCCACCCGGAAATTTGTAATAATGCTCCCGCCCACTGTAGACAAGGGCTATTCTATCTCCTTGCAGGATGATTCCACGTGCCGACGGTCTGCGGTATACATTATAGCCCGCTTCGTAGTCCTTTATGTCTATGTCAAATAACCTTCTCATCTCTTATTCGACCTCCGCCAGATCTTCCTCTCCTGAGCCTCTTTTATCAGCATGTCCCGGAAATCAGGATGGGCTATGGATATCAGTGCCTCAGCTCTCTCCCATGTGGATCGTCCTTCAAGGTTTATCACGCCGTACTCTGTCGCCAGAAAGTACACCTGACTTCTCGGCGAGGTGATGATATCTCCGTTGAACTGCGGTTTTACCCTGGAATGCTTCACCCCATTTCTGTCGGTGTGTGTGGAACTCATGCAGATAAACGCCTTGCCGCCACGGGAGCCCGAGGCACCGATAAGGAAATCGAGCTGTCCACCGGTTCCGCTGATCTGGCGTGAACCACTGCTCTCCGCCGCAACCTGTCCGTACAAATCCACCGCCACGCAGCTGTTTATGGATACCATGTTGTCTATCTGCGATATGACATACGGTCTGTTCACGTACTCGAGTGGATATGCAGCGATTCCAGGATTGTCGTCCAGCCACTCATACAGCTCATTTGAACCGATGGCACAGCCAAATACGCCTTTCCCACGATCTATGTTCTTGTATTTATTTGTCAGCTTGCCCGCCTTGTACAGGGCCAGATATGCATCCGAGCAGAGCTCCGTGTGCATGGCAAGATCCTTTAGATCCGACTGAGCCAGCATCTCACCTACCGCATTTGGCATTCCTCCGATACCGAGCTGCAGTGTTGAACCATCTACTATATATGGAATGAGCAGCTCCGCTATCTTCCGGTCAACTTCCCGCGGTGCCTGTGTTTTCACATCTGCAAATGGTTCGTGCTCCCCCTCCACGATCATATCCACATCCGATATGTGAATACACTCGTCATATCCACCGCGTATCTTAGGCATGTGCTCATTCACCTCAACTATCACGATGTCCGCCTTCCTGGCAATAGGGGCAGCTACACCGGTATTCACCGAGAAGTTAAAATAACCATGCTTGTCCATAGGTCCCACCGACACCATGACCACATTCACATGGAGGAAATACTCATAATAAGCCGCATTGTTGTGGAACACCATAGGTATATAGTAGCATTTTCCCTCATCGCACAGCTTTCTCTCGTACTGCGAACAGTGCCAGCTATGATACACAAAATGCTCCTGACTGTCATCGCACTCTGCAACCTCTATAGGCCCAGCCATCAGATTGCCCCTGATCTTCACATCGTGCAGCTCATCTCTCCGCTTTGCCAGTGCTCTGTCAAGTAGTACAGGTTTTCCAAGGGACGATGTGTAATCGACCCAGTCTCCATCCTTGACACACTCCACCGCAGCCTCCGGTGTACGCAGCTTTTCTCTATACATTTGCTGAAAATCGAACATATAAATCCCCCTTTATTGAATAACGTTTCACCGATTGTCCTCCATCACCAGTCTCTATCACCATTATCAAATAAATCAAGTGCCATTTCAACATTTTTAGAGATATTCTGTGTAAATATCAATGAAAAAGTTTACCAACATTTACAATATTCCAGCCAAAATAGTCATAATATTTTTCCACTTTCACTGGAACAATGCTCATTTGCATCTAATTACAAAACGCAAAAGAGCCCCCCGCATACCTGCACCTTGCAGATACACGGAGGGCTCTACGAATATTAGTCATCTGTTATTAAGTAATTACGCATTTCTTACATTATTCGATTGCGATGTAATTACTCTTCTCTACTTTCTTCTGCTCTTCCTTCTTCGGAATCGACAGCTTCAGTACGCCATGCTCATACTTTGCATGAATGTCTTCCTGGGTAATTCCCTCTCCGACATAAAAGCTTCTGCTCATGCTGCCGGCATAACGCTCACGCCTGATATACTTGCCGCTCTTCTTGTCCTTCTCATCCTTATCCAGACCCTTTGCAGCCTCAATTGTCAGGTAACCATCAGCAAGCTGAACCTTTACTTCATCTTTCTTGAATCCAGGCAGATCCATATCTACTTCATATGAATCGTCCGTCTCACGGACATCAGTCTTCATCATGTTCTTTGCATGCTTACCATACAGCGCACGCTCGGTAGGTGCTAACGCTTTACTAAACTCCTTGTCAAAATCCCTTCCAAATGGGAAATAGTCATTCATCCAATCATCAAATAAATCTTCTCCAAAAATACTAGGTAACATAAGTCATTTCTCCTTTCAATCTCAAACAAGTGTCGGAAATTGTGGCTTCTTATGAAACCCCAAGGCACTTAGACTTTTTGTTTACTGTTGCTTTCAAAATAATTGTCAAGATAAGCTTTCGGGATTCTTTCTCTTCTTTCTAATCCCTTTCCTTATCTTTGACTATGTTATATACCCGATTGCTAGCACTGTCAAGAGGCGAGTGCTAATTATTTTGTGAAGAATTTGTGAAGCCTTATAAATCAAGGCTTCACGGGGTTTTGTTTTGTCTATAACACTTGGTTTTGGGGCTTTTACACCATTTTTACACCATTTTTTTCGTTTTTGGTGTAACCAAATTTATTTTACACCATTTTACACCATCACTATTCGTTTCTATACTGCTGATGATGCCTTTCTAGAGAAATCCATCTTATCCATCTCTGACTCAACCTGTGACTGTTCCGCAATGTGATTATAAATATTCATTGTGATATTTGCATCAGCGTGCCCCATGACATATTGCATTACTTTAGGATTTACATTGTTTTCGCCTAACCTGGTACATCCAGTATGTCGAAGTATATGCGCCGAAATATGTGGCATAAGTTCTGGCGTTCTATGTTCCTGCTCTGCAATTATCATTTCGTTTTTATTATAAGCATTTACTATGTTCTTTAAAAACGAGTTTACCCCCGCCGGCATTATAGGTCTACCTGTCTTAGCATTAAATATAAAACCACTTCGTCCACCAATCTCAACATCACTATGCAGTCCAAGTTTCATATTCAATTCTCTTTGACTACGAAATGCATCATATACCTCCTGTGTCATAGGTATTGTCCTAATTCCTGCCGCTGTCTTTGGTACTGACTCATGAAAACAATATCCCTCTTCACCTTCAGCGTAAATTACCTGGCCTTTGACATTAATCTCCCTGTTCTTCATGTCGATATCTGACCATGTAAGTCCTATCGTTTCACTGACACGCAGACAGGCACCGAACATAATCTGTAACATCGGAAGATGCCTCGCATATACTTTGCTCTCTGCCACGAATTTCAACAATTTATCCTGCTGCATTCTTGTTAATGGCTTTCTCTTTTTTGCTGGAGCTCCATAATCATCCAAAGTTCCTGTCACAGGATTTTTACGGATGATTCCATCAGAAACCGCCATCTCCAAACACGGATTTAACATGCCATAAAATGCTTTTATAGTACTATGTGACAAGCCTTCTTTTGACATAGCCGAGAAAAATGCTCTTACATGCGATGTCTTGAACTCAACCACCTTTATATTACCGATTGAATCACGAACACGATAATTCCACATACGCACATAATTATTTTTTGTCTTTTCTCTAAGATTCTTTGTCTCCAAATAGCGTTCAAATAAGGTATTAACTGTCAGCTTCTTTGTTGCGGCATCTGTAACCAGCTGATCATCCATGTCTTTCTGAATCCGTTTCTCGCGTTCTCTCAAATTCGCCAGATCACTATCATAAATAGTCAGTCTCTTGCCCGCCAACTCATCATAACACCTATACATATAACGCCCATCTGCACGCTGACTCTCTCCAGTCTTTAAATTTCTTCCTTTATTATCCTTCCTTGCCATTATCATCATTCCTTTCACTGATTTCGTTAATTGGAATGATTTTTGTCCTTTGAATATCAGTCATTTCTATCCAATATCCAATCTCAGATTAACATAATATCTGATAGCTTCCAATAGCAAATTTCAAGTTAGTGCTAATTTATTCATCCATATCTATTATCCTCTTAATCTTCCAATACGAAACTTCTCATCTTTCAAATTGCTGTTGCATCAAGATACTTCTTGATTTTATCTACGTTGTACAAAACACGTCTTCCTATCACTATTTTAGCTTCGGCACAATCTGCTATTTTTCTGGCTGTCACCGCGCCACATGACAACATAGCCATCAAGCCATCTATATCTACAGTTAATCGATTTTCCTCTTTATATCTCGTAGTTTTATTCATCGCTTATCTTCTCCTTATCCTCACCGCAACATTCTACATTATCCAATGCCAGTTCCCTCACAATGACATCATTGATCTGCCGGATGACCCATTCATCCTTTATTTCTCCGAGAACATTTATGATCTGACTCTCTCCTATAGTACACATCTGCTCTCCCATAAAAACCGTATCCTTATAAAGTCTTCCATTCACATCCTTAGCTGTGACCTTCACATGTACCGGAAAATCCTTCTTCT
>OGXW01000610.1_pt1 | contig 27297 bp, 19 predicted proteins | sample 1576341 | NCBI WGS metagenome assembly OGXW01 (sample SAMEA3541592, study PRJEB24748) | human gut metagenome | biome: human gut; feature: human-associated habitat; material: faeces | place: China | collected 2012
CATCAAAATCCTTGTATACAACGGAAGCCTTCGCCATAACAGCAGCAAAATCGCCTGTCGCTGTGTTCGATATAGGTGATATAAAAAGCTGCGCTGTCTCATCAACTGCAAGAACAGTCTCAGGGAACACCTCACATGTCACTTTGTGGTATACACCTCCCGATACAGCATCCTGCATCTTGAGCATCCAGTCAAGCTCATATCTTGCCTCGTCAAGGATATCCGGAACACCGTTTCCACTCTCAGGTATTCCTATAGAATCATCCTTTGTTACCTCCGGCACATCCTGGTATGAGAGAAGAAGATCCTGAACAGTCTTCGCACCAGGAACCACATAACGGCCATAATCTCCGGCATCATGCCAGCCTCCTGTCACATCAAGGGCAGTATCTGTTCCGTACACAACAGCTGATCCGGTATGACATGCCTTATGGCTAAAGTCTGCTGATACACTCTCATCGAGATCTGTTCCGCATCGCTGGTTGTACAGCATGAGAACCACATCCTTATACATATCTGAATATATGTCATCCCCGATCACAAATTCAAATGACTCTGCACCGGTATCAAGAGCTATCTTATATGTTCCGGCAGTCTTCACATCGCTGAAATCCACAAGTGCATATTTCTCACGGATCGCACTGTCGTAATCCCTGCTTCCAATGTCGCCTTCCTTCACCGACTTGCCCGTACTCACATCGATCACCTGATACTTTGTGGCATCCTGGTCTGTGACAGTGGCGATCTTCTTTGCATCTGTCTTGTAACCTACCTGATTTATATTCACAGCATGAGATTCCGGAAGTCCCTCTACGCTCTGTGCATTTGACACATCAACAGCCTTGAGCACTATGTTGTCAAAGTATACCTTGTGCGGCTCACTGTCATCACCTATATTCTCAAAATGTCCCAGATTCATACACAGTCTTGGCGCAGGATCGGACGCCTCACTCATGGTAAACTGATTGGATATGTGTTGCGTCTCTGTTCCAATAGTTATGTCATCCATAACATATGCATGATAATCACCACCATTTATCTGAATCCTGTACTGAAGTCCACGTTCTACCGTGCTGTGTACATCAAATGACAGCTCATACTCACAGCCCTCATACAGCTCAAATCCGTCATAATATATCTGATTTGCGTAATCAAGAGTACCTGTTCCCTGCACATCAAGGCAGAGCTCGCCGTTCTCTGCAGAGAGGGTTGACGTACCTCCGTTGGAGTATGTATGACACTCATCCTCTTCATTATCATCGAAATTCAGTTCAAATATAGTGTCGCCCGCTTTTACACTAACCGCCTCTTTCTCAGCCTCTGTAGTACTCTCAGTTGTCTCAGCCTCAGTGCTTTCTGTCTCATCCAAGCTGGCTGCCTCGGTCTCTTCCGTTGAACCGGTCGTCTCAGATGTACCTTCATCCTTCTTGTCGCCACAGCCAGCAAGCATGGACATCCCCATCATCGCAGCCATCGTGAGCGCAAGTATCTTCTTCATTCTCGCCATATTAACCCTCCATATACCTTATTATCTCCTGAAATGCCAAATGTCCGCCAAATATATCCAGAGCACTTCCTATCGTCACATCGATCTTGTCTCTTCCGAGAGTCCTGAGCTGCTCAAGATCATCAAACGAGGCAACACCACCCGCATACGTCATCGGCAGCTTTCCCCATCTTCCGAGCAGATCAGCTATACTTGTCTCTATACCAGACGCCTTACCCTCAACATCCACCGCATGGATAAGATACTCATCACAATGATCTGCAAGTTCATCCAGAGTTTCCTGATTCACTATGACATTGGTGAATTTCTGCCATCTGTCAGTGACAATATAATACTCACCATCCTTCTTCCGGCAGGACAGGTCCAGAACAAGATGCTCTCTGCCGACAGCGTGTTCAAGATCTCTCAGGTTGTCGTAATTGATCTCGCCATTTCTGAACACAAACGATGTGGCTATAACATGAGATGCTCCCATATCTATGAATGTCTCCGCATTCCCCGCATTTATGCCACCGCCTATCTGCAATCCTCCCGGATACGCCGAAAGCGCCAGCTTCGCCTGCCTTAAATCAGCCTCATAATACTCGCTGGATGCAGGATTTAGCAATATGATATGCCCGCCGGACAAACCATACTTTTTGTATAGCTCAGCAAAAAAATCTCCTTCTTTCTGTGACACAAAATTCTCCTCGGCCACATCTCCCTCATCACGAAGGCTTCCTCCAACTATCTGCTTCACCTGTCCATTGTGTATATCAATGCATGGTCTGAATCTCATCCGTCCATCTCCCATCGGCTTTTCTATATTTGTGCTTCATTTGCCCATATAACAGCTATTCTACCATACAAACTGCGATTATGACACAATAAATAGATTAACCACGCAAATCTTTATTTGATTACAGTCCCATAAGGCTTTACAATGGATATATATTGCGAAAGGATGGGGACAACCATGAATTATTCACTAAAAGCAGAACTGGACAACTGTTACTCATTTGCCGATTCACTTGACAACGACGGATACGGTGCACGCCAGAAGGCTGGCATAAAGACAAGGGAGATGCTCCAGTTTGACCTGCTTCAGTTTCTTGCATATTTATCAAGTTCAGATACATCGGAGCTCTCACTCCAGATAAGATTTGTAAGAGAATATCTGAACCAGCATTTTACCACAGAACGTTTTAGAAATTTCAAATACGAAAGAACCATGGGGGACTTTGCCAATAAGCCGCCAAGATCTCTGACATACTTTGTACAAGGGGATCTGCTCCGCGCCAAATCCAACCCCCAGACCGTATACCGTTCAAGGGATTACATACGCATGTTCAAGCTTATGGGGCAGGAATTCATAGCCTGCAACAATATCACAAATGATGACGAGATAGCACATCTTACAGGCTACTGCCTGATGCTTGACAAATATCTCAAGTCTATGAACCTGTATGCCAATGATCCAAGTCCGCTTCTGGACAAATACAATGCACTTCCTAAAACTGCGGCTGCGGACAAGGCGTCCAGCAAAGCCTCTGCACAAAGCACTGCATCCGAGCAGATCAAGGATGTAGACGCATTGCTTGAGGAGCTAAACTCAATGACAGGCCTTGAGAGCGTAAAAAAAGATATAACAAACCTTGTGAACCTCCTGAAGATCAAAAAACTCCGTGAGGAAAATGGAATGAAGCAGCCTTCAGTCTCGCTGCACCTTGTATTTTCAGGCAATCCTGGAACAGGAAAGACTACAGTTGCAAGACTGCTGGCAAACATATACAAAGGACTCGGCGTCCTGTCAAAAGGACAGCTGGTCGAGGTTGACCGAGGCGGACTTGTAGTTGGATACATTGGCCAGACTGCAGTTAAGACTAACGAAGTCATAGAGTCGGCACTGGGCGGAATACTTTTTATTGATGAGGCATACACCTTAACCGCCGGAAAAGGCGAAAACGATTTTGGTCAGGAGGCTGTGGATACCCTGCTCAAAGCCATGGAAGATCACAGGGACGACCTCATAGTGATCGTTGCAGGCTACCCGGATCTCATGGAACAGTTCCTGAGCTCCAATCCAGGGCTGAGATCCAGATTCAACAAATTCATCACATTTGATGACTACACTGGCGATGAACTCATGTCGATATTTGAAAGCATGTGCAGCAAGCAGGAATACAAACTAGATGATGCCGCCCGCGATTACGCAAAGAAATATTGGACAGATAAAGCAGCCCACCACGATAATACATTTGCAAATGCAAGAGAGGTTCGTAACTTTATGGAATCAGCTATATCAAGACAGGCCACAAGAATCGTGTCCATGGAGAACATCGACGTTGCCACTCTTGAGACACTTATAAAAGATGACCTCATTTCATAATTATGCAAAGATTAGCCATTTAGCCTGAAATCAATACATTTGTTTATACAATTTTTATTGTATCTATAGAGACTAAACTATTATAATAAAAAAAAGGACTGTAGTTATTACTATCCTGTATCAGATAAAGAGAGGTATTTTATTTTGAACACGTCAACACAAATAGACAATCCTATTATGAATTTTCTCACAACCGTATGCGACATAGTTATACTACATTTTTTATGGCTGCTCACTTCACTGCCAATTCTCACTATAGGTGCATCGACCACGGCACTTTACTATACCACCATGAAATGTATCAGGAACGGTCATGGCGGGATCGTTAAAATGTTTTTCAAGAGCTTTAAAGAGAATTTCAAACAGGCAACGGGTATAGGAATACTAGTGCTGGTCGCTGGTTTTATATGTAGTTTTGATATATACTACGCAGTGCGAATGAACCAGAGAGGTATGCTGATCATATTCACTATTATGTCAATCATATATCTGTTCACAGTACTATATGTATTTCCACTTCAGGCACAGTTTGAGAATACAATAAAAGCAACTATAAAAAATGCATTTCTCCTATCGATAAAGAACCTTCCGTGGACACTGCTGATGGCCGCCATAACAGCAGCCATAATTGTAGCCTGCTATTTCAGCTCAGCTTTTCTCGGAATCATGCTTATATGTGCAGCAGGACTTCACGCATATCTCTGCTCCCTCATATTAGTACATCTGTTCAGGGAATATATGCCAGAGGAAGAGGACAAACCTGATGAAGATTTTCATTTAGCAGACAGCGAAGACGAAACCAAAGCTGACTAGATCACCTTCCCTTTCCTACACATACAGTTGAATAATACACATGTTGTGCGCCGGCTTTTCTCAGAAGACCGGCGCATACGTCTATAGTGACACCGGTTGTATATATATCATCTATGAGCAATATGTTGTTATGCCCCGGATACAGCCGTCCAATTGTCATTGATTCCTTTATGTTATTTGCCCTCTGAATATTGTCCAATGTCTTCTGCGGTGATGTGTATTCTTTCCTGATCAGAATGTCATCAAGAACCGGAAGTCCCAGAAGCTTCGAAACTTTATCAGCTAGTATCTGTGCCTGATTATATCCCCTGGATTTCAGTTTTCTCCTGTGGACTGGCACGTAAGCAATCCCATCCATACGGTATCTTCCAACATACGGGCGCACTTTCTCCGCCATCTCTCTTCCGTAGAAATCGCAATATTCTCTTTTATTGTGGTATTTTATCGCCAGGACGCTGGCTTTGACAGGCTCCTCATAATTGAACACCGGGAAGCCTCTATCGAAATTTCTGACGTGTCTCTCACAGTCATAACATAGTTCCTGCTCTTCCGTATCCACCTCTTTACCGCATTTCATGCACAAAGGGCCGGTCACATATGGGAGAGCCTTATGCTTGCCGCATATCAGCCCTCCGCCAAACGGGACCACCGCATCACACAGTGCGCACCTTCTCGGATACAGAAGATCCATACATATATCCTTTATCAAATCATATCCCCCCAAAAAGTCTAAGCCTCAGCTATATCCACCAGCCTGTCCGCAAAAGTAGTATATCGCTTCTGCTCATCCTCGTTATCTATCATATGGTTTACAAGACCGATATTGCCGACGACTACAACACTCAGCTTTGCCCTTGTGACAGCCGTGTACAGCAGATTCCTGTTCAGAAGTTTCGGCGGACACTTGAGAAGCGGTATGACAACTACAGGATATTCACTTCCCTGAGACTTGTGTATAGTTATCGCAAATGCATGCTCAAGCTCGTCAAGCTGGCTGTACGGATATTCGGTGACTCTGCCGTCGTCAAACTCCACAACCAGTTTCTGATCATAATCATCCACGCTTGTCACAAATCCTATATCACCGTTGAACACACCGACACCTTCGTCGGCCGCATATCTTCCTGAAGGAGCCATGATCTTCCATTCCTGCTTGTAGTTGTTCTTGACCTGCATGACTTTATCGCCCTGTCTGAATATCACATCACCTCTGTCATGCTCAGGTTTCCCAGCATTTCCCGGATTCAGCACCTCCTGAAGCTGCCTGTTCAGATTCTCAACACCCAGATCATATTTTCTCATAGGTGTCAGCACCTGTATATCTGTCGAAGCAACCTTAAAATATGCAGGAAGCTGTCTAGTCAACAGGACCTTAAGTTCAGCTATAATGTCATTGTATCCATTCCTCGGAACGAAGAAAAAATCATTGCTCTTATTCTTAATCTCGATATGGATTCCATCATTTATCTTGTGAGCATTGCCTATTATGTCGCTGTCCTCTCCCTGTCTGTATATCCTGTCAAGAACCGACACGCTGAATACTCCTGAAGCTATTATGTCCTTGAGCACATTTCCCGGTCCAACAGACGGAAGCTGGTTGGAATCGCCCACCAATACCAGTCTGGTTCCCGGAACTATAGCTTTCAGCAGGCTGTAAAAAATCCCGCTGTCGACCATCGACATCTCATCTATGATGATAACATCTGCTTCGAGAGGATTCCCCTCATTCCTCGCAAATGTATAAGCTGCCGTCTCATCGCCTTCCATGCCGCCAGTAAGTTCAAGCATTCTATGTATAGTCTGAGCAGCATAACCCGTTGCCTCAGTGATTCTCTTTGCAGCCCTTCCTGTCGGCGCAGCCAAAACTATCTTCATACTGAAGCTCTCATATATCTTGATCAGAACATTGATGATGGTAGTCTTTCCTGTACCCGGTCCTCCAGTGATCACCGCAACGCCGTGATCCACCGCATTCCTTATGGCTGCTTTCTGTGAATCTGCCAGTTCCATGTGTTCTTTCTTCTCAACAGTCTGAACAACCTTGTCTATCTTCAGCTTTGCTTTCGAAAAATCTATGTTCAGCTCATTCAGAAGCCTTGCAGAATTCAGTTCCGTGTAATAATTGGGTGCCGCATATACAGCGTTCACCACGACATCGCCACTCTCCACATCGGGATCTTCTTCACAAACTCCGCCAGATACTGTATCTACAAAATTCGTATTACCTCTGTCCCGTATCTCTTTGATAATTATCTTTCCCGCAACACTGAGTTCAAGTATCTGGTTACATATAGACATCTCAAGTTCAGGATCATATGGCATATACTCGTTAATAAGAAGAGAATATGTCTTGTCCACCAGCATCTTCTGTGGAAGATACATGTGTCCCAATCTGTTAGCCCCAAGAAGTGCATACATGACAGCTGCCCTTATCCTGAAATCGGAATCACGGCCTATCCCCAGTCTGTCTGCTATCTCATCCGCTGTCCTGAATCCTACACCAGCTATATCCTCTGCCAGCCTGTAAGGATTAGTCCTGACTATATCGTACACCTCATCTCCATACTCGTTGTATATCCTGACAGCAAGACTTACCGGTATGCTGAGCCCTGTCAGAAACATGAGAGCATCCTGCATGTCCTTTTTTTCATTATAGGATATGGCTATCTCCCTTGCCTTCCGCTCAGATATGCCCTTAATCTCCGCAAGACGTTCCGGTTCCTCCTCAATGATCCTTAAAGAGTCCATCTTAAATTTTTTGACTATCCTCTTAGCAAGAGCCTCGCCAACACCTTTTATGATTCCTGATCCCAGATACTTCTCTACACTTAATATATCCTCCGGCATCTTAATCTCACAGGATGTAAACTTAAACTGAAGATCATAGGCAGGATGCTCCACGTATTCGCCTTCTGCCGAAACATATATACCCTCGGCAACTCCGTGAAGATTCCCCACAAAAATATCTTCGCCGTCCTCGCCCTCAACGGCGAAGACGGCGTATCCATTGTCTTCATTCTTATATATTACTTTCTCTACGTAGCCTTCTCTAACCAAACTTTGTCTCCTTTGTATGGACAATGTTAATTCTTTTTCTCACTCAGAAGCTCTATATACTTACCTGTACCTATAGCAACTGCGCGAAGCGGATCCTCGGCTGTCATGGTCGTGATTCCAGTCTTCTCCTCAAGCAGTTCCTCAAGTCCATGGAGCAAAGCACCACCGCCTGTCAGAACTATTCCTCTGTCTGCTATATCTGCTGCCAGTTCAGGTGGGGTTCTCTCGAGAACAGAATGAACAGCTTCGCAAATCTGTGCAGCCGGCTCTCTAAGCGCTTCCTCAGTCTCATCTGATGTGACTGTAACCGTCTTTGGAAGTCCCGTTACCAGGTTTCTTCCTCTTATATCCAGAGTTATATTCTCAGGACGTCTGTAACATGTACCTATCTTGATCTTGATCTCCTCGGCTGTCCTCTCTCCTATGAGAAGGTTGTGCTTCTTTCTCATAAATCTGACAACCGCCTCATCAAAATCATCACCGGCAACCTTTATAGATGCACTGACAACAGGTCCACCAAGGGAGATAACCGCTATATCACTTGTACCTCCACCTATATCAACAATCATGTTGCCACATGGTCTGTATATATCTATACCAGCTCCTATCGCAGCAGCCACAGGCTCCTCTATGATAGAAACATCTCTTGCGCCGGCAGCATATGTCGCATCCTCTACCGCTTTCTTCTCCACCTCAGTCACCTGAGAAGGAACACATACACTTATCCTAGGACGTCTTCCAAAATAACTTCTTCCAACCGCCTTCTGGATAAAATACTTCAGCATCTTCTCTGTTATTGTATAATCAGAGATTACGCCTTGTCTTAAGGGTCTGATGGCCACTATATTGCCCGGCGTTCTTCCAAGCATAAGCCGTGCCTCTTCACCTATTGCAACTATCTTATTCGTATCTCTGTCATATGCCACTACCGAAGGCTCCTTGAGAACAACGCCCTTGCCTTTCACATACACCAATATACTGGCTGTACCTAAATCTATACCAATATCTGCACTTGCCATCACAAGTCTCCCTTCTATTCTTTCACGTCTCTTAATATTACAAGAGATGCCTTGCTGCCGTCAAGCCATTTCATGCTTACTTCTGTCAGATCCATTATCTTATCCAGACTTCTGATGTAACTTCTCCAATTGACTTCTTTACGTTCCTTGCCAATGTGCTGGTCAGGTCCAGCCATGATCTTATACTTATCCCTCAGATTTTCTATAAGCATCTTACTGTCCTTATCTGTGAAATCATATCCCAGCATATCGTTCAGCGCCTTATTGGAGAACAGAACTCTTCCGGTGTCAGCCTCCCTAATAAATATACCCTCTTCCATATAGTTATATGTATCAAGGAGTATGTTGTTTATCGTCTTGACGCTGTCGTCACTTTCTATCTTTTCAAGACAGCACCTGAGGATCTCTGAAGTCTGCTTTGAAAACTCTATCTCTTCCCTGGTCCAAATTTTGTCTGCGGCAGTATTCGCAAGCACAAATACGGCGCCATTCCTGCCATTCACATAAACCGGCACAGCAAGGAAACTCTTGACTGAACTGCCAGAAAGGATCTTTCTCGCTGCATCATCTATATGTTTTGCATCTATCAAAAGAAATCCCTTGTCTGCCATCTGGCTTGATCCCTGGGAGTTCTGCCACGACCTGAACTTCATATTCGCACGCTGCCATTCTGATACATACTCCTCAGCGGACATGCTCTGATTCTTTGACCAGAGATACTCACAATCCAGATCTCCAGATTCATCTCTCACATAAAGTGCTGCTACATCCGCGTTAAGGCCTTCTCCAACCTGCGATATAGCATCATTTATGACCTGTTGCTGACTCTTATCCGAATTGTTCAGAACATCAACCAGGAGCTTCTGCCACTGCACCTTTGTCTCCATCATTATCTCAAGTGATTTTGCTCTTATCGCTTCCTTTGCAAGAACATTGGAATTAAATGCATACTCAGAAAATATCCTGCCAAGCTGCCACTGTATTTTATACACGCTTTCCATCTTCTTGCCTGCTTCCTCATCATATGAACAACATATCCATGTTGCCACATGTTTACCATCGATCATGATTGGAGCACCACATATCATACTGCCTGCAATGTCATCATCCATCTCCATCATAACAGGCACATTGTTGCGGAGTATGACCTCGTTAAGCTTCATATATATCTGCTTATACTGTGGCTTCTCAAACATATCATAGAAATATCCCATATGCTTCTGTGGACCAGCAGGCTCAACAAGCTTCTTGCCCACAGGGTCAATAATCGTAGTATACAGACTCGTCAGCATCGAAAAAGCCTTGGTTATCATAGACCATTTCTGTGTATCTATCTGTCCCTTCTCATCAACAGACTGTAGATTAGCCTTCATGATATAAGAAAGCTTGTCATCAAACTCCTTCTTGGCCTTCTCCACGCTGTTCTCAAGTTTCTTCTTCTCTGTTATATCAGAGATAAAATATTCCACTGTATATGTATTCTCCGCAGCCTGGGTTATGGAGCTCTGAGACTTAACCCAGATAATTTCACCTCGGTCATTAACAATTCTGAACTCTTCTTCATAATCCCTGTCATCGCGTTTCATAGCGCTCTTCACATTGGCAAAAACCCTGCTTCTGTCTTTCGGGTGTATATAATCCTCCACAAGCCTGTCACCAAGCTTTATGGCATCCACGTTCAGCCCCATCTGCTTTGCATTCGGAGTGATATATTTGAATTTTGGATGGCCGTTTTCGTACTGCTGCACCATGACGAAACTTTTAATCTTCGACATGGCCGATAATATGAACTCCGCCTGATCCTCATCATATCCTGTCTCCCTGTCCTTTATAAACAGAAGCTCTATACCGTCCACATCACCATCTGATGTCCTGACTATATGGCACTTCAGACGCATCTTGTTGATATCCCTTTGAGCGGATATTATACGTATCTCCATCTCAAAATCATCCATATCCGTGTTCTGCGCCTTATATAACTGTCCTATCAGCATGTCATAATCACTCTTAGGGAGGAGATCACTCAGGCTTACAAGTCCACTGTAAAAATTACCGTCTGTATAACCATACTCAGATATGTTCTTTGACACATATCTTGTTCTCCACACACCCTCTGGTCTGTAAAGATACAAAGCTATAACACCTATATGATTCACTATTCTCTCAAGGCTCACACTTCCTATGTTCACATCGGATCTGAGCTCAAACAGCACCATATACGCCTTCTTGTCGCCATATTCAAACTGATTCACAAATCCACTGACTATATATCTGTCTTTGTCATTCACGATAAGCCCCAGCCTGTGCCATATAATAGCTTTCTTCTCCTCAAGTGTCGGCCAGAACTCATCACTAACCATGAATTTGTCCGGTTCCATTCTGAGTAACTCGACAGAATCACCTATGATCTTAACCGCTGCATTATTGATGCTAAGCACTTCTCCGTCCTCGCAGAAGACAACTGCCGGATACTCTACAATTCCCAGAAAATCTGAATAACTGCTTAGTTTATTTATCTCCATGTACATCTCTCCATATCGCTGTTATTATTAAATATTATACCCCTTGTATATAAACCCCCTTAATACACATAAAACTTTTCTATGCAATCATAGAAAAGTTTCATGCTGCAACGCAGACTTCACATCTCATGCTCCGCGTTGTCCATATATCCTACTGCTTTGAATCCTCCGGATCACTTACCATAGCTGTAGCCTCACTCTTAAGACCTGTGAACGCCTTGTCTGCAACTTCCTTTGTCGAAGCACATGCAGCAACAACGCTGTCAAGCGATGACAGCAGATCTGACATATATCTGCTGACGCTCTCACACTCCTTTTTAACATTGCCTCTGAGTCTTGTAGCGTCATCTGTAGCTGCGCTTCTTGTGTTTGCAGCATCTCTCTGAGCCTCTTCTCTCATCACCTTGCACTCATAAGCTGTCTTGGCAGAAAGTGCCTCAGCATCAGCATGTGACTTGTTTCTTGTCTTCTCAGCCTCAGCATATGCCTCATCCTTAAGGGTGTTGCACTTGTTCTCTGTCTGATCGTACATCTGCTGACACTGGATCTCTGTATCTGTCTGAAGCTTTGTACATCTGTCCCTCACTTCCGTCTCATAAGCTTCCAGCTCTGCAGTAACTGTATTCTTCTTATCAGTACACTCCTTCTCTGTCTGGGCGATGAGCGCATCTGCGCTCTCACGTGCCTCGAGAAGTGTTCTGGAAATGGACTCATATCTTCCTGCATTCTCAAGCTCTCTCTGCTTATAGGCATTGATCTGCTCCTTGAGCGATTCGAGCTCACTCTCCTGCTCTGAATTGGTCTTCTTCAATGTATCTATGGTCTTGGAAGACTCAGTCATATTGACCTCTCTCATAGTCTTGAGACTGAGGACAGCCTCGCTGAGCTTGTTGACATTGGCCTTGAGTTCCTCAACTTCTTTGTTATGTTTTTCTTTCAATTCATCAATATAATAATCAACGGATGCTTTGTCATATCCTCCAAATTTTACAGTTTTCAATGACCCTACTCTATCATCTGTTATTTCCTCTACCTGCTTTGCCATGACTTTACCTCCAAAATCTGATCGTGTGTAAATATTCGTCTTATAATACCCTCTCCATCTGACCACATAATTATCCCTTAGTCAGACCTCGCCAAGTGTTCATATTATATCACACATCCCCCCCTAAGCAAAGTATTTTTACCCTTAATGTATTTTAATTAAACGATTTCAACGTTTATGATTACAAACAGACTTTTTTATGCTATATTGTTTATGCTGTCATCGGATCTCATAATAATGTATCCGGGGCGGAATTTACCTTTAGAAGTTATACCACGGAGGATTATCTATAGATGAAACGACATTTGAAATTCAGCTCAAAATTATTGATTTTTGGACTCGTATCCGCACTTATGATGACTTCCCTCACGGGCTGTCTTCACCGCAAGAAAACAGCATATCAGGATTACATGAAGAACATACTGGACGTGAACTACAAGGGAGATTTTGACGGATATGTAAAGGATAATGACGGAACAGAGGAAGATGCATCCGTCATGTATAGTGATACCATAGATTATCTTGCAGACCAGCTCATAAACCACTACTCACTGAATAACGCCGAGTCAGATGATGTGAATGCTATATTTGACGAAACAGCCAAAGTCATATACTCCAAATCCAAATATGAAGTGTCCAAGGCATACAAGAACGGCGACGACTACTATGTAGATGTCACCGTCTACCCTATGAACATATTGAACCAGGCTTTTGACGATGTGTTCTCATACATCGACGAGTACAACAAGAAGATCTCAGCCGGTGATTTCAACAATACGGCTAAGGAAGATTATGAGAAGGAGTTTGCACAGGGCATCGCTGATATACTCCAGGAAAAATCAGCGAACATGGACTACCTGAATCCGATCGTTGTATCTGTAAAGATTGTTGATGACGGCGACTACTACAGTGCCGATGCCGCAGGCATCTCGCAGATTGACGCATCCATGCTTGCCATAGAGGGATCATCGGGAAGCAGCTCTTCGGATTCAGATTCAGGCTCAGATTCCGGAAGCGATGATGACAGTTCAGACAACAGCGGTGAATCCGACATCACTGCAGGCGAAGATGACAGCAACGAAAGTGACTCGGAGTAAAATAAAAAATGCGGCTGTTCAGCAATGCTGAGCAACCGCATTTTTATTTCACTCTTCGCCCGGTTAAGATCGTAAATCTGTTTTTCTGTAAGATGATCTTTTAAAAGCATCCACTCAACAAATCCCAGACTTTCTCCTATTTCTCTTTGAAAGTAAACTCCTCATTCGCAAGCTTGAATCTGATGCCGTCTATGAGCAGCATATCAGTTCCACTGCTTATAATCTTACCGCCAAGATAGGTGTGGTTCGTGGACTTGTTATCTCTCAGATAATACACACCATTGACATTGATAATATATGCATGTCTGCGGCTGACTGAGTTGTTGTCAGTAACCTGATAATCAACGCCTTGAGTTGACTTTCCTATACAGAATATCGGCTTGTTGATCTTTATCCTCTCACCTGTTCTGGTTCTGATAATGACAGGACCGCTCTTGCCACGATTATTGGCGGTAAGCACTGTTGTCGAATCATCATCATTATCGTCAAATCCTATATCATTCGATGAGAAGTCCTTCACCTCTTTGGCAAGTTTGAACGCAGATGTCTGAGCCTGATACGGTGTCTCAGGCACTTCTACTTTGGCCATGTTCACCTCGCTGACACCTGCTGCCTTCATAAGTTCCTGTTCATCCTCCGGATGTGCTATATTGTCATTCTTCAGATCAGTTACAAACTTATAAAACTCGGATAAATAAAATGTCTGATTGTGATCAAAATACTTGATAAGCTCGTAGCCAGCATCAGATGCTTTCTTGTTGGCAAACTTCATATGAGATATCAAATCTCTTATGAACTTCTCCATGTTGCATCTGTCCATAGGCTTATCTATCGGCAGAAATATCAACTGTACAGCCATATTCTGGAAATCAATATACATATATCCCCTGTTGAGGATAACCTTGCCAATAGACAGGTCGTTCGCTTTCATATACATCAGCTGATCCGCTATACTGAATATCAGATCTGTCAGTTCATCCTTGTGGATCTTCTTTTCAAGAAATTGATTCATAGTAGTCATAGCCGGAATAGAATATGTAAGTGCCCTCTGCCCATCTATATATTCTTCATGGCAGAAAGTATTGTTGCCCACAAACGGAACATTATACAGTTCTACCTCATTATGAAGAACCTCAACATCATCCTCAATCTTAAAGTACAATTTGTACTCATCACACAAATACATCTTATCACTCATAAAAAACCCTCCGAATTTTGTCGCACGATACCCATGTATAACCCCGGAGTCAATTATTCTACAGTAACTGACTTTGCCAGATTACGTGGCTTATCGACATCCAACCCTTTTGCGTCAGATGTGTAATACGCAATGAGCTGCAGAATGACCGCAGTAGAAAATGCCGTGAACAATCCATCCTGCTCCGGGATGGAAATGTGTTTATCACACACATCCTTATCATCATAGTTCTCATCCATGCTGACAAGAATGACATAAGCACCTCTCGCCTTCACCTCGCGTATATTGGAAATCATCTTTCCGTATACAGATCCCTGTGTTGCCAACGCTATGACCGGAACATTCTCAGTTATGAGTGCAATCGTTCCGTGCTTAAGTTCTCCCGCAGCATATGCCTCAGCGTGAACATACGAAATCTCCTTCAGCTTCAGTGCTCCTTCAAGGGAAAGTGTGTAGTCAAGTCCCCTTCCAATAAAGAATGCATCTGGAGCCATCTTTATATAATTAGCAACTGTCTTTACTTCATCAGCCTGCTTCAAAGTCTCCTCAATAACCGGAATAACTCCCAGAAGCTGTCTTATAAATTCTTTTGCCCTGTCCTCTGAATAGATACCCTTCACATAACCTATCCTGCATCCTATGAGGTACATAGCCGCCATCTGAACCGAATATGCTTTGGTACTGGCAACCGCAATCTCTGGGCCAGCATGAGTGTACAGAACATAATCACTCTCACGCGCTATAGTCGATCCCTTCACATTCACTATAGACAGAACTTTTGATCCACATCTTCTGGCCAGTCTAAGGGCCTCCAGAGTGTCTATCGTCTCACCAGACTGTGATGTAACTATAACGAGAGTTTTTTCATTTATAAGTGGTTCCTTATATCTGAATTCTGATGCTATCTCAACATTTACAGGAATCTTCAGTTCCTTCTCTATCATGGCCTTGCCAACCATACCTGCATGCATCGCTGTTCCGCATGCCACAACTGTGATGTTCTCAAGGTTCTTAAACACATCATCATCAATTCCATCCTCCGCAAAATCAGGAAGTGAATTCACAATTCTAGGTGTTATGGTATTCCTGAGAGCCTCCGGCTGCTCGTAGATCTCCTTCAGCATAAAGTGCGGATATCCGCCTTTCTGAGCTGCTGTTATATCCCATGTGATCTTGAGCATATCTGGCAAAACCACGTTCCCCTTCATATCTTCTACTTTGATTCCCTCTCTTGAAAGAGTGAGTATGTGGTACTCAGGTACTACAAAGTAATCCTGCGAAAATGATATTATCGCTGTAAGATCAGATGCTATGATAGAGCCTTCGCCAGTAGTGGAGGCAACCATAGGGCTGACATTTCTTACTGCATATATCTTGCCAGGTCTGTCTGCAAACATAATGCATAGTGCAAATGATCCGGCAATCGCCTTTACAGCCTTTCTTATAGCATCGATGGGATTGCCATCATAAAGCGTATCAAGAAGTGCTGCTACAACTTCTGAATCTGTCTCGGACACAAGCTTATCTGCCAGTCCGTACTCTCTGATAATGTCACCATAGTTCTCTATGATGCCGTTATGTATCAGAGCAACATTGCCACACTTGTGTGGGTGTGCGTTCACATCTGTAACGCCGCCGTGAGTAGCCCATCTCGTATGTCCGATTCCACATGTTGACTTATATACAGCGTCATCTCCGCTGCACATAGCCCTGAGATCTTCAACTCTTCCGGCCTTCTTTCTGATCGTGAGTGTATCATCATCTCCTGCCAGCGCAATTCCTGCACTGTCATATCCTCTGTACTCAAGTCTTGCCAGACCATCTATAAGAATATCTCTGGCTGGCTTTGTTCCTACATATCCTATGATTCCACACATATTAAATTATTCTCCTTTCGGCTTATACCACCTGATCCATTTATATTATATATGAGCAATACGGACTAAGTGGTTCATCTGGTCATGAATCTTTGTTTTGAAGTTACCCTCATATTTGGATATCATGTGCGCATCCAGATACTGCGTGAAGGCATCCGCCGAATATTCGATAACCTTCAACCTCGTTATCCCTGAAAACAAAAGCCCAGGGGTCATGGCGCTAAGATTTCTAAATCTTTCCAAAGGCGCACTCCTCCTATCTGTACACCTGTCAAAATTCTATCATGAATCACCTGATAAATCAATGCACAAAGGCTTTTACGCACCAATCTTTGTAAAAAGTGAGGGAATCACCAGCAAGGTCTAAGCCGATACAGCCAGCCGCAGTGATCCCCTCATTTATTATTCTTTCAAGCCGCATATACACGTGCGTTTTTCATATATAATTCCGGCTATATATTTAACTGATAAAACATCCGCCAGGGAAATCTTTCTCAGTTGTGAGCAGTGACAGATTGCCATCAGGATCCTCTGCGCACAGAAGCATGCCCTCTGAGATAACTCCTGCAAGCTTACATGGCTTAAGATTTACTATAGCCACAACCTTCTTACCTACCATATCCTCTGCTGAGTATGTACCCTTGATTCCTGATACTATCTGCTTTACATTGTTCTTGCCAAAGCTTACCTGTGAGCAGAGAAGCTTTCTGGAGTTTGGAACTTCCTCACATGCAACAATCTCGCCGATCATGAGCTGCATCTTCTGGAACTCCTCAATGCTTATCTCCTGCTTGTCAACTACATCAGGATTGGCCTTGAGAGCCTGAACCTTTGCCTCGGCAATCTTGATCTTCTTGGTCTCAGCAGAATTCTCCTTCTCTTCCTTCTGCTTCTTTGCCTGCTCATACATGGATTCCTTCTCCACCGGAGCAAATTCAGCAACCTTAGCCATAACCTCCTTCACATCGAGACGTGCAAAGAGTATCTCTGGCTGCTCGGTCACTTTATTTCCTGACTTGTAAAGACCAAACCTGCCAAGCTCTGTCACCTTTCTCTTCTCGGTGTTGAGCTGTGCCATGATCTTCTCAGTTGTCTCTGGCATATATGGCTCAAGGAGTGTTGCACCTATAACGATGCTCTCAACCAGATTGTACAGAACTGTGTTCAGTCTGTCCTTCTTGTCCTCCTCCTTTGCAAGTGCCCAAGGCATAGTCTCATCTATATACTTATTGCATCTCTTGAACAGTGCAAATATCTCTGTGATCGCATCTGCAACCTTCAGCTTGTCCATACACTCTGCGACCTTATATCTGCAGTCCATAACGACCTTCTTCAGATCCTCATCAACAGGCTCTGTGACATTTGTGTTGGTCACAACACCGCCGAAATACTTGTTGGACATTGAGATTGTTCTGTTGACAAGATTTCCAAGCGTGTTCGCAAGCTCTGAGTTGAGTCTCTCAACCATGAGCTCCCATGAGATAACACCATCATTCTCAAATGGCATCTCGTGAAGCACGAAGAATCTTACAGCATCAACGCCAAACAGATTGACCATGTCATCTGCATACATTACGTTGCCCTTTGACTTACTCATCTTGCCGTCACTCTGGATCAGCCATGGATGGCCAAATACCTGCTTTGGAAGCGGAAGTCCAAGTGCCATCAGTATAATAGGCCAGTAAATAGTGTGGAATCTAAGAATATCCTTGCCGATCAGATGAAGATCTGCAGGCCAGTACTTATAGAACTTCTCATCACTCTGACCATCCACATCATAACCAAGGCCTGTAATATAGTTAGTCAGGGCATCAACCCAGACATATACAACGTGCTTTGGATCAAAGTCAACAGGTATTCCCCACTTAAATGATGTTCTTGATACACACAGATCCTGAAGTCCCGGCTTTAAGAAGTTGTTCACCATCTCATTACGTCTTGACTCAGGCTGTATAAACTCAGGATGCTGCTCTATATGCTTCATGAGCTTGTCCTGATATTTGCTCATCTTGAAGAAGTACGCCTCCTCCTTTGCCTCCTGGACAGGTCTTCCACAGTCCGGACACTTGCCATCTACGAGCTGTCCGTCTGTAAAGAATGACTCACAAGGTGTGCAGTACTTTCCTACATAATGTCCCTTATATATATCTCCCTGATCGTACAGCTTCTTGAATATCTTCTGTACCTGTTTCTCATGATAATCATCTGTTGTACGGATAAACTTATCGTATGAAGTATTCATGAGATCCCATATTCTCTTGATCTCACCTGCTGTCTCATCCACAAATTCCTTAGGTGTCTGCATGTTCTCAAAAGCCTTGTTCTCAATCTTCTGTCCATGCTCATCTGTTCCGGTCATGAATCTTACGTCATAACCTGCGAATCTCTTATACCTTGCAATGCTGTCAGCCAACACAATCTCGTAGGTGTTGCCTATATGAGGTTTACCTGATGCATATGCAATGGCGGTTGTAATATAATACGGTTTTTTTGCCATTTCAAAACCCTCCTTGATAAAACTACAAACACAAATGAAATGTCTGCGCTATTCCTAGGCATCCAATGTGCCAGATAACAAAAATTATATGCCTTTTTTGTGCATATTGTCAATATAAACAAAAAAAGACGATCCATCGTCATGATGAATCGTCTTCTCTTCATATATTCTTATTCTGTCTTAGAAGCCAATAGTTGAAAGTATTGAAGCTGCTGTTGTCAAAACAATGATTGATGGGATAAGAGCAATTATTCCGCAGACAAGGCCTGCAACAGCCATGCCCTTTCCAGAACCCTTCTTGATTCCTACTGCACCAAGTACAACAGCTATGATTGCAAGGATGATACCAACCCAACCAAAACAGCTTCCTACTAATGCAACGATACCACATACCATGGATGCAATACCGAAACCTGAGCCCTGCTGTGGCTGAGCATACGTGTTCTGATTGTACTGTGGCTGCTGCTGATACATATTAGGGTCATAACCTCCCTGTGGCTGCTGCTGATACATATTAGGGTCATAACCTCCCTGTGGCTGCTGATATGCATTTGGATCATATCCCTGCTGATTATTGAAATCGTCCATCTTTCTCCTCCTGAAAACTTTTTTAGATATCAAATAGCATAAGGTCAGTCGGGGAAAGAAGCTTTCCATTTACTCATCTCACCTTATTCTCCCTTATTCGACTCTCCATAAACATAATACAACACATGATGATTGTCCCGCAACAATTTTTTTATTATTTTTTTATACTTTTTTTATAATTACAAATTTCTTAACTATTATAAAAATTGCCACAATCACCATTTGATATTTTACTTTTAAATATATGTGCTATATAATAAATCTTTAGCAACAGCAGAATCGTGGTCTTTTCTATATTATTCATAGCAAAAACGATTATGCATTCCTATAACAAAAAGAAAAGAGGACATTGATATGAAAAACATGCTTAACTTCAAAAACTTCACAGCAGACGAGCTCATGGATATCTTAAACCTTGCACTGGATATGAAGAAGAATCCTGAGAAATACGCTCATGCACTGGAAGGCAAGAAGCTCTACACTCTCTTTGAGAAGACATCCACAAGAACATTCCTTTCATTTACAACAGGAATCACCGAACTCGGCGGTACATATTACAATCAGCTCTGGAAGGATTCCAACTTCACCCTTGGAGAGCCTGTATCAGAGATCAAGTATGTGTGCAGGAATGTCGATATCATCATGGCCCGTCTTGTCAAGAATGAGACAGTCGAGCTGTTCGGCGACAATGTGACAGTTCCTTTCATCAACGGATGTGACAGTTCATATCACCCATGCCAGACTCTGGCAGATGCCCTCACTATCATAGAGAAGTTCGGAAGTCTCGATGTAAAGCTCATGTACATCGGTGCCAAGAACAATGTATTCAATTCACTTGTAGAATTCTTTGCAAAGATGAAGAAAGGAACTATCTACGGACTTACACCACTTGTAAACAACACTGTATGCGGTGATGATTTCTTTGAAGAGGCAAAGGCTACAGGTCACTATGTTGAGCTCGATCCTGCCATGAGCATGGAGGAGGCAAAGAAATACGCAAAGGATATGGATGTTCTCTACACAGATACATGGGTTGACATGGAGTTCTTCAACAACCCTGCATACAAGCAGCAGAAGGAAGAGACTCTTTCAAAGATGATGCCTTACCAGTTAAACGAAGAGTTCACTGAGGGAAGCCGGGCCATCGTATTCCACGACATGCCTATGCATGTAGGATTTGAGATCTCCCAGGGCGTTATCGACAAGAACCTCAACCACATCCTCGACGAGGCTGAGAACAGACGTCACGCTGAAAAGGCCGTTATGTACACTCTGCTGAATTCATAATACAGTATATTAACATCCTATTTTTTAAGGAGGATTTGTTCATATGAGACACTTAATAGATCCCATGGATTTGTCCGTGCAGGAAATTGACCATATACTGAACCTGGCACAGGACATTATAAACAACAAAGAAAAGTACAGCGAAGTATGTAAGGGAAAGAAGCTTGCAACACTTTTCTTCGAACCAAGCACACGTACAAGACTCAGCTTTGAAGCCGCCATGATGGAACTCGGCGGCAACGTACTTGGATTCTCATCCGCAAGCTCATCATCGTCCACAAAGGGAGAGAGCGTCGGCGATACAGTGAAGATAGTAAGCTGTTATGCAGACATCATCGCCATGAGACATTTCAAAGAGGGTGCGCCTATGCTGGCATCCATGAAATCAGATGTTCCTATTATTAATGCCGGTGATGGCGGTCACAACCACCCTACTCAGACTCTCACAGATCTTCTTACCATCAAACGTGAGAAGGGCAGACTCAGCAACATGACCATCGGTCTTTGCGGAGATCTCATGTTCGGACGTACTGTGCACTCTCTCATCAAGGCCATGTCCAGATATGAGGGCATCAAATTTGTTCTTATATCACCCGACGAATTAAAATTGCCGGAATATATAAGAACAGATGTCATCGAGAAGAATAATATACCATATGAGGAGATCTCTTCTCTGGAGGATGCCATCGGATCCCTGGACGTTCTCTACATGACCCGTGTCCAGAAGGAACGTTTCTTCAACGAGGCAGACTACATAAGACTGAAGGACACTTATATACTTGACAAGTCAAAGCTTGCACTTGCAAAACCTGATCTCTCTATACTCCATCCGCTTCCACGTGTAAACGAGATATCTGTTGAAGTGGACGATGATCCCAGAGCATGCTATTTCCGTCAGGCTCTGAACGGCAAATATGTCCGTATGGCTCTCATCATGGATCTGTTGGGATTGGATAAAGACTTTAACGCACAGTAGGAGGAACTATCATGAATATTGACAGTATTCAGAATGGAATTGTACTTGACCATATAACAGCAGGAAAAGCATTGCAGATATACAATGACCTTCATCTCGATAAGCTTGACTGCTCAGTTGCCATCATCAAGAATGTGAAGAGTGAAAAGATGGGCAGAAAGGATATACTGAAGATTGATCAGGATATCGACATCAATCTCGATGTACTCGGATATATAGATCCTGACATCTCAGTAAATATCATAAAAGACGGCAAGCTCATCGAAAAACGCAAGATTGAACTACCGGAAAAGCTCATCGGGATTAAGAAATGTACAAATCCAAGATGTATCACTACAACGGAGCAGGGAATAACACATATTTTCAAGCTCACCGACAGAGAAAAACGAATCTACAGATGCATATACTGCGACGCTGACAAGTAAAGGATAATATTGGAAACCATAAGATAGGCGCACTAAAGCCATAAAACTGTTTACATTTCAGTTTTATGTGCTATAATCTATAAAGTTGCGATAATCCGAGAATTATCTAAGAGGTGAAAAATGGAACAGTATGTTATCAAGGGCGGTCGTCCGCTGGAAGGTGAAGTCACCATTGCTGGAGCTAAGAATGCAGCACTTGGTATCCTCGCTGCAGCAGTCATGACTGACCAAGAAGTTACAATAGAAAACGTACCGAATGTAAGAGATACAAGAGTTCTTCTTCAGGCTATACAAGGTATCGGTGCCAGAGTCCGTTATATAGATGAGCACACGGTAGCCATCTGCGGAGGAACTATAAACCCAAACAATAGTCTCTGTGTAGATGACGAATACATAAGGAAGATAAGAGCATCATATTATCTTCTTGGAGCACTGCTTGGAAAGTATAACCATTCACAGGTTGCGCTTCCGGGAGGATGTGATATAGGTGCCAGACCTATCGACCTTCACATCAAAGGATTTGAAGCCCTCGGTGCACAGGTTGAAATTGCCAATGGTATGATATCAGTGAACGCCGATTCGCTGGTTGGAAGTCATATATATATGGACGTGATATCTGTCGGAGCCACCATCAATGTAATGATGGCTGCTGTCATGGCTGATGGCAAGACAACTATAGAGAACGCAGCGAAGGAACCACACATTGTTGATGTAGCGAATTTTCTCAACAGCATGGGCGCCAATATCAAGGGTGCCGGCACAGATGTGATCAGGATACGTGGTGTTAAGTCACTTCACGGAACAACCTACTCCATCATTCCGGATCAGATTGAGGCAGGAACATTCATGGTTGCGGCTGCCGCAACAAAGGGCAATGTTCTCATCAAGAATGTCATCCCAAAACATCTGGAGGCTATCACTTCAAAGCTTACAGATATAGGGGCAACTGTCATTGAATACGACGATTCAGTCAGAGTTATGTGCAACAAACGGCTGAAATCCACCAACATCAAAACTCTTCCATATCCTGGTTTTCCAACGGATATGCAGCCTCAGATGGCGGTGACACTTGCTCTGTCAAGCGGAACAAGTATAGTGACCGAAAGCATATTTGAGAACAGATTCAAGTATGTAGCAGAGTTGTCAAGAATGGGTGCACACATACGTGTAGAAGGCAACACCGCTATTCTTGACGGTGTAGAGACTTTTTCCGGAGCAAATGTTGCAGCTCCTGACCTCAGAGCAGGTGCCGCACTTGTAATCGCAGCTCTGGTCGCTGATGATTTCTCTGTGATATCAGATATAAAGTATATTCAGCGTGGTTATGAAAAGTTTGACGAGAAGCTTCGCGGACTTGGAGCTCTCATAGAAAAAGTTGAAACAGACAAAGAAATTCAGAAATTCAAGCTCCGTGTGAGCTGATATACAGACAGTGATGAGGAGACCGCATAAGCGGTCTCTTTTTTGTTACATTTTTATTAGTTTTTTATATCTTTTTTGCAAAAAATGATGCTCATTTTCAATAATTATGGTAAACTAGATATGATTTTTTGTTTTTTTGAAAAAGGGTATATTTTTTAACAGATAAACATAAATTTGGAGGAATACTTATGGACAAAAGCAACCAGAATTCTAGGAAGATTATTTCACTCATAACTCTGCTATGGGCAGCCATCTGCATTCTCATAGCAGCATTTTACGTAGGTGACAACAGAGCTGAGGCGGCATCTACAGGAACCCTTACGTCAGACTATGTATATTTCAGGGATGCGCCATCCGGGAATCCTATAAAATACAACGGCACAGATATTCTTCTTCGAAAAGGTCAGAAGATGACTATACTCAGCACCTCCAACAAGTCGTGGACCAAAGTAAAGCTTACATATAAGAATAAGAGCTATACCGGTTACGTGTACGCCTCATTCATAAAGATTACCACCACGGTCACAAAAACCGGATATCTGAAAAAGAATGAGAATTATGTATATTTCCGAAAAACGCCAAACGGAACGCCTATAACCTATAACGGTTCACCTATCATGCTGATGGGCGGTCAGAAGATGACTATACTGAGCACCGCAAACAAATCGTGGTACAGGGTAAGGCTTACATATAAAAACAAATTATATACAGGTTATGTGTACGCTTCATTCATAGTGATAAAATCCAGCTCTACTACACAGACAACAACAAAAGCCACCACACAGGCTACCACACAGGCTACTACACAGGCTCAGACACAAAAGTCAGGATACATCAACGACAACTATGTATACTTCAGGAAAACAGCAGGTGGAACTCCTATCACATACGGCGGCTCTGCAATCATGCTCATGAAGAATCAGACACTCACCATACTTGATACATCGAATAAGTCATGGTATAAGGTCAAGCTCACTTACAAAAACAAAGCCTATACAGGTTATGTGTCATCAACTCTCATAACAATTGGATCGCCAAGCAGCAACAACAATAATCCAGTTATTTCAGATGCAGCATTTGAAAAACAGCTCACTGCACAGAAATTCCCAGAGAGTTACAAGGTTCTTCTCCGCAAGATACACAAACAGCATCCAAACTGGGTGTTCAAAGCTGTCCACACCGGTCTTGACTGGAACGATGTGGTCAAGAATGAAGTAAATGTTGCAGGAAGAGTGAACAATCTTGTAAACTGTACATCGCTGTATCCAAATTACGGATGGAGATCTCAGACAGTTGGCTATAACTACAAGAATGATTCATATTCATCATACGATGGCGCAACATGGTTTGCGGCATCCGATGATCTTGTCAAATTCTATCTGGATCCGAGAATATATATGACATCTCCTAGAACCATGTTTGCATTTGAAAAGTTGTCATACGACTCATCACAGACCAGATCAGGAGTTGAGGCTATACTAGCCGGAACATTTATGTATAACGCAAGACCAAGTGGTTCATCATCCACTTATTCATCAATGATAATAACCGCAGCAAAGAAATCCAGGGTCAGCCCTTACCACATCGCTTCAAGAATAAAGCAGGAAGTCGGCGGCTCCATAACCACAGCCACCAATGGTAAGAACAGCAGATTTCCTGGAATATACAACTTCTACAACATAGGAGCATTTGAAAGTGCTTCAGGTGATGCCATCACGAACGGACTCAGATGGGCGTCATCAGGAACCACATACAACAGGCCTTGGAACACACCGGCAAAATCCATCATCGGTGGCGCCATGTATATCGGTGAATCATATATCAACAAAGGACAGAACACTCTGTACACACAGAAGTTCAACGTCACCTACAAGGATTGCCTGTACTGGCATCAGTACATGAGCAACATCCAGGCACCTGTCACCGAGGCATCCAAGGTATATGACGCATACAAGTCATCCGGTGCAATAAACAAGTCAATAACATTTGCGATACCGGTATACAAGAACATGCCGGCCGCAGCTGCAAAGATGCCGGCCGCCGACCCAGGCAACCAGAACAACTATCTCAAGACTTTGAAAGTCGGAAAATACAAGATGTCACCGACATTTGCGATAAACAACACAAAGACCTACACAGTAAACGTAAGCCTCTCTGTGAAGAGTGTTACGATATCTGCGGCACCTGTAAGCGGATACTCCACGGTGAGCGGCACAGGCAAGAAAACACTTCAGACAGGAAAGAATACATTCAAGGTGGTATGCCGCTCGCAGAGCAAGAAGGCAAGAGTATATACAATCATAATCAACAGAGGATAAGGAGGATCCGGTTATAAGCCGTATATGCACATGAAAAGAACAAGATTTGACTGCAAAGCATTTGTAACTGTATTACTTAGCGTTGTGCTCATGGCATTTGTGATAAGCCACACTGCATACGCTGCATCTTCAGCAACTTTCGGTGTGACAGTGCCATCTACAAGCGTTGGTATCGGTGACACGGTGGAGATAACAGTACAACTTTCACCGGGCAAAGAAAACATCTCAGATTACAGTTACACCATAAACTATGATCCAGCCCTCCTTGAGGCTGTAAACGGTGGAACCGTGGAAGATGAAGGTTCCATCAGCTACAGTGGAAGCTCAGGCTCTGAGGAATCCATGACTGCAACGTTCACATTCACTGCTCTTGCCAGCGGAACTGCCAGCATAGAGACCCGTGCAGTAGAGGTGATATCAACATCTGGAGAATCAATCGACATGACACCGGCCTACAACTCCATCAACATCAGCGATGCAGTGAGTACATACAGCCAGGCTGATACAAGCTCAGAGAGTGAGACCGAGACAGACGAGACAGAAACCGGCAATATCACCACTGTCATCACTTCAGATACCGAGCAGACTGAGACAGTCACACTGTCCCAGGACACCGCAGATGAACCACCAGCAGTCGATGCTGCAAATAATTCAGACTCAGGATTCGAGGACAGTACCCAGGCCGTGTCTGATTATGTGGTAAGCCTGCATTCAAGCAACAACACATACTATATACTGAATAAACCTGCATCAGTTGACACACCATCCTCATATCTTCCAGTCAAGATAAAGATCAACGATACAGATGTAAAAGCGTACATGAAGGGCACAGGCTCATCCACAGTTCTGCTCTATGCAGCAGATGAAAACGGAAATCAGGGATGGTATTTTTTCAACACAGATGAAGGAACCTTCATGAATGCCAGCGACATAATCGGCCAGTCTGATTCATTGTCATCATTTATGAGCGAGCACAAATTTGTTATCATGCTTATAGCTATCATCGTGCTTGTAATTCTGGTGGTCATCATAGTTATTCTTGCCGTATCACTCAAGGGACTTATTGCTGACTATGAGACGCAGATAGACCGCTTGAAGAAGGACAATGACGCCAGACAGACATCTTCAGGAAACAAAGCATCAGATAACAGTTCTTCAGATGACAAGGCTTCAGAGTCAGGCCAGGAAAAGCTCAGAATACATTCACATGACAGCAGTGAAGTTCCTACCATCAACAACAAAGCGCTCTTCCCTGACGATGAGGCAGTACATGAAAGCTAT
>OGXW01000619.1_pt1 | contig 27054 bp, 21 predicted proteins | sample 1576341 | NCBI WGS metagenome assembly OGXW01 (sample SAMEA3541592, study PRJEB24748) | human gut metagenome | biome: human gut; feature: human-associated habitat; material: faeces | place: China | collected 2012
GCAATCGATCTGATCATCCATAACGGAAGAGTCGGAGAAGTATACAACGTAGGTGGACACAACGAAAAGACGAACATCGAGATCGTTAAGATCATCTGTAAAGAGCTTGGAAAACCGGAAAGTCTGATCACTCACGTTGCAGACCGTAAGGGACATGATATGCGTTATGCGATCGATCCTACAAAGATCCACAACGAACTTGGATGGCTTCCGGAGACCAAATTCGAAGATGGTATTAAGAAGACGATCAAATGGTATCTTGAAAATAAGGAATGGTGGGAGACGATCATTTCCGGAGAATACCAGAACTATTATGAGAAAATGTATGCTCACCGGGAGGAGATTTAAGAATGAAAGTATTAGTGACAGGTGTTGGCGGACAGCTTGGTCATGACGTGATGAACGAACTGGCATCCCGTGGTTATGAGGGAATCGGTTCTGACATCAAAGAAACATACAGCGGAATCCAGGATGGTACAGCGGTAACAACAATGCCATATGTGCCGATGGATATCACAGATGCATCTTCTGTAGAAAAAGTTCTGACAGATGCAAAACCGGATGTAGTGGTACACTGTGCTGCATGGACGGCCGTAGATCTTGCAGAAGACGAAGATAAGAAAGACATCGTAAAAGCAGTCAATGCAACAGGAACAAAGAACATTGCAGATGTGTGTAAAAAGTTAGACTGTAAGATGGTATACATCAGTACAGACTATGTATTTGACGGACAGGGAGAGAAAGCCTGGGAACCTGACTGTAAGGATTACAAACCACTGAATGTATATGGAGAGACAAAACTTGCCGGAGAGCTTGCGGTATCGGAGACGCTGGATAAGTACTTCATCGTACGTATCGCGTGGGTATTCGGAAAGAACGGTAAGAACTTTATCAAGACAATGCTCAATGTAGCAAAGACACACGATACATTGAAAGTTGTAAATGACCAGATCGGAACACCAACCTATACATTTGACCTTGCAAGACTTCTCGTTGACATGATCGAGACTGACAAATATGGTTACTATCATGCAACAAATGAAGGCGGATATATCAGCTGGTATGATTTTACAAAGGAAATCTTCCGCCAGGCAGCAGAGCTTGGTCATGACGAATACGGCGAAGACAAGGTGACGGTTCTGCCGGTAACAACAGAAGAGTACGGTGTATCCAAAGCAGCAAGACCTTTCAACAGCAGACTGGACAAGAGTAAACTTGTGGAAAATGGATTTACTCCACTTCCGACATGGCAGGATGCGCTTGGAAGATACCTGAAAGAAATCGAATTCTAAATTTTATATAGGTGAAGAATAATCTCAGCCACATGATGCGGCTGGGATTAACTCACGTATAAATCATTTAAATCAATAAGGAGACGTAATAATGGGACAGATTAAAGTAGAAAAAAACGCAGGCGGTATCCAGGGACTCTGTGTAATTGAACCAACAGTACATGGTGACGCAAGAGGATACTTTATGGAGACATATAACCAGAAAGATATGGAAGAAGCAGGACTTACAATGCAGTTCGTTCAGGACAACCAGTCAAGTTCTACAAAGGGAGTCTTAAGAGGATTACATTTCCAGAAAGAATTTCCACAGGGAAAACTGGTACGTGTCGTAAAAGGTTCTGTATTTGATGTGGCAGTAGACTTAAGAAGTGACAGTGAGACATACGGAAAATGGTTCGGTGTAGAACTGACAGAAGAAAATAAGAAACAGTTCTATATTCCGGAAGGATTCGCACACGGCTTCCTGGTATTAAGTGATCTTGCCGAGTTCTGCTACAAGTGTACAGACTTCTATCATCCGGGAGACGAAGGTGGTCTTGCATGGAACGATCCTGAGATCGGTATTGAGTGGCCGACACTGACAGGAGAGTATAAAGGAACAGCATCCGGAGAAGGTTATGCGCTGGAAGACGGCACTGCACTGAACTTAAGTGATAAGGATCAGCTGTGGGTTGGACTGAAAGATACGTTCCATTTTTAGGATAAACTATGAATAAGTTATCAAAATTACTGAATGTTGTGATTTATCTGTGCATCATAAGTTATGCACTTCCAACGGGAGTAATGAAGGGCATACCAATTCAGAAAATATTGGTATGCCTGTTGATTATTCTGGGAGGAATATGCCTGGTTTTACAAAGAAAAAGCCTTGAGATTATAAAAAGTGCGAAGCTGGAGATTACTTTAGGTGTTTTGGGATTGTTGGCATGTATAGTCAGTTACATTCTTGGAAATGAATGGAGCATAAAATTTACGGGATTATTTTATATCTCGGTAATTGTGTTTGTAGAATTGTATTTTCTGGTCAGATATGAATTGGCTGAACCGGAAAAGATTGTAGAATGTATCCTTTATATGATGCTTTTGAAGATTCTGGGAAAAATAATCATAGAAATCGTCTTTGTATGTAAGTTGATAGAATATGAGGCTGTAATAGAATTTTATCTAAACATGTTTGGAACGGAAGCATCGACGATGACAATGCATTTGGGCAGATTATTGCTGATCCGTGTGCAGACTTCATCTGATATTATAGTGGTGACATTGATGCCGTTTTACTGGATGATGGAGAAATATAAAAAAAGCATCAGAAGTCTGCTGTTTGCATTGAGCGGGATTTATACATTGATTGTATTTTCGAGAGTTTTGATGGTTGAATTCTGCTGCTTTGCATTTGTTGCAGTGTTATATTATTGGAAGAAAATCCCGAAGAAGGTAAGATGCATCGGGGTGATTCTTGTGCTTGCTTCGTCGGTATTATGGTTGAAGCCTGTGATACAAATGATAGGATTCCGGTTCTTTTCTTCATTTGCTGTGGAATCAGATGATGTCAGACAGATACAAATGAGAGAATTGATAAACGGAGTGAAGGAATCACCGGTATTCGGGCATGGATTTGGAAGCTACATAAGTGATTATACAAGAAGCGGATCGATACCGTTTTCATATGAAATAGAATACCTGTCATTTTGTTACCAGATGGGAATTTCAGGATTTGTAGTTTTTGTTGGAGGAGTGCTCCTGATATACATAAGAAAAATCGTAAAGTATGCCAGAAAAAACACCTGGGTCATTAAAGTATTTACTTTGATTGGACTGGGCTGGTTTGTGATAAGACCTGCATTTAATCCTGCATTTCTCGGACTACAGAATGGATTTCAGATGATCGGGTTATTGATGATCAATATGTATTTTAATAAAAAGCAGGAACCGTATCAAAAGTAAAATGATACGGTTCCTGTTTTTTCTATTTTTTGAATAATTTTCGTCTAAACCAGTCTCTGGCATAAGAAAGAGTATGAAGAATCAGTTCAAACTCGATCAAAATATAGTTAGGCAGGTGCCGCAGCTTAAAAGCAACTTTTTTCTGTTCCCGGGCATGGGAAAGCCCTTCTTTTATTCCGCAGGCATAGTCTTTACCGAACCCCTTATGCATGAAAAACAGATATTTGACAACACAGCCGAGAAAAAGAGGAATAAAGTTCAAAACCAGCTGTAAGAAAGGCATGTTTTTGTAATTCAGGTAAATATTGTTGCGGGCAGATAATTTAACCTTGAAAGAGTTATATTTTGAACCGCTTGTACCGCTTCCTACATGGTAGACAAGTGCTGTGGGACAGTATGTATTTTTGTAGCCGTAAATTTTGGCACGGTATCCGACATCGATATCTTCAAGGTATGCAAAATGGTTTTCATCAAATAAGCCGATTTTTGAAAAAGCATTTCGACGGTAGATGGCTGCTCCGGCGCATGCGGTAAATATCTGATCTGCTTTTGTGTAATTGGAGACAGGACGTCCGGTTCCGCGGCACACGCCCCAACCCATTAAAGTATAAAGATCACCGGCACTGTCGATCAGTTCTGGATGATACATCTGGATCATCTTACTGCTGACAGAAAAGATGCGCGGAGATTTTTCAATCGCTTTGATCATTTCTTCTACATAGTGTGTATCAACGGTCGTATCATTATTGAGCAATATCACATAAGGTGTAGTGGAATGTTCGATTCCGACATTGACCGCTTTGCTGAAACCGTAATTTTTCTTTAAGGAGATAACCTCTATATCTGGGTAGTGCTCACTCATATATTCCAGACTTCCATCGGAAGATGCGTTGTCAACCACTAATACTTTGAAATCCCTGCAGGTCTGTTCTGATAATGACTGGAGGCAGGGCTCCATAAAATGTTTCCCGTTATAGTTTGGGATGATAATTGTTACTTTCATAGTTTGAGAAATACTCCGATCTCTATTTTCTGATTTGTTTCTATTATTATAGCAAAAAAAAGAAGAGGGTGCTATATAAAGAGTGGGTAAAATAATTTTTTAAATATATTTCAAAATTATTAATAAAGTATTAAGAAAAACTGTGGTATAATGGGTTGCCGTAAGGAAAAAATTATTGTAAGATAAAACGTAATGTAAAATTAGATAAATATGGGTGAGGAACATTGATAAAGGATAATCAAAAGTTATTAAACAGATTACATGTAGTAATAGATGCAGTTGTAATTGTATTTTCATATATTGCATCATGGTACCTGAGATTTAAAAGCGGGATTTTTGAATTGGATCCATGGTTTTTATCGTTGCAGGAATATGCAAAAGTGTTGATTGTAATTGTGCCGGGATATCTGGTCTTATATTATGGATTCCAGTTATATACACCAAAACGTGTGCAGGGACGCAGACTGGAAGCATGGCATATCATTCAGGCTAATGTGATTGGTCTGATGGCATTTATTTTACTTTTATATGTGTGGAAACAGCCTGATTTTTCCAGGGGAATGATTTTTGTATTTTTCCTGGTGAATGTATTTTTAGAGGTTGTTGTAAGAAATATTATCCGTGAAGTGTTGCGGGATATGCGGAAGCAGGGATATAACCAGAAGCACATTCTGCTGATCGGATATAGCCGTGCGGCGGAACAGTATATTGACAGAATTAAAGCAAATCCGGAATGGGGATATATCGTGAGAGGAATTCTTGCGGACAATGTACCAAGAGGAACAGAGTATAAAGGAATTAAGGTACTTGGAAGAATCGATAATCTTATGATTGTTCTTCCGGAAAATAAACTGGATGAGATAGCAATCACTCTCGGACTGGCAGAATATCATAAATTAGAAAAGATTGTAGGTATGTGTGAAAAATCCGGTGTGCATACAAAGTTTATACCGGATTATAATAATATCATTCCGACAAAACCATATACGGAAGATCTGATAGGACTTCCGGTAATTAATATAAGAAGAGTGCCGCTTAGCAATATGCTGAATGCATTTGTAAAAAGGGCAATGGATATTTTTGGAGCATTGGTTGCGCTCACATTATTTTCACCGGTCATGCTGGTAATAACAATTATTATAAAAGTGACATCTCCGGGACCACTGATCTTCAAACAGGAAAGGATCGGTCTGCAGAATAAACCATTCTATATGTATAAATTCCGGTCTATGGTTGTACAGGATGCATCAAAAGAAAAGAATGGATGGACGGTAAAGAACGATCCGCGTGTTACGCCGGTAGGAAAGTTTATAAGAAAAACAAGCATTGACGAATTACCGCAGCTGATCAATATCCTGAAAGGGGATATGAGTCTGATCGGCCCGAGACCGGAAAGGCCTCAGTTTGTAGAAAAATTCAAAGAAGAGATCCCAAGATATATGATCAAACATCAGGTGCGGCCGGGACTTACCGGATGGGCACAGGTGAATGGACTACGTGGTGACACATCGATTCAAAAGAGAATCGAGTATGATTTATATTATATTGAAAATTGGACATTGGGATTTGATATAAAAATATTATTTCTGACATTTTTCAAAGGTTTTATTAATAAGAATGCATATTAGCTTCTAAAGGAGACGGCAATGGCAAAGAAAAGACGCAAGACAAAAAGACAATTAAGAGAAGAACGACAAAAAAAATTGCGCAAAAGAAAAAGAAAAAGAATTATTTTACTAACAATTGAAATTATAATTCTGGCTGCTTTATTAGTAGCTGCTTACGGAATATTCAAACTTGGAAAGCTGGATTATAATGTGTTGAATAAAAAAAAGCTGGAAGTCTATAAGGATACAGGTGAGTATACGAACATTGCATTGTTTGGATTAGATTCGAGAAATAATGAATTGGACGGCGGTGTACAAAGTGACTGTATTATGATCGCAAGTATCAATAATAAGACAAGTGACGTGAAGCTTGTGTCTGTATACAGGGATACGTTGCTGCAGCAACAGAATGGACGCTATGATAAAGCGAACTCAGCATATAATACAGGCGGTCCGGAAGAGGCAATCAGTCTTCTGAACCGTAACTTTGATCTTGATATTAAGAATTATGTCAGTGTGAATTTTAATGCGCTTGTAAAAGTGATCGATGCTCTGGGTGGGATTGATATTAAAATGACGAAAGAAGAAGCACACTGGTGCAATCTGTATGGTGCCGAGACGGCAAGAGTGATTGGAGAACATTGGTCGGATATAGAAGAAAAAGCCGGTACACAGCATCTGGACGGTATTCATGGTGTGGCATATGCAAGAATCCGTTATACAAGTGGTAATGACTTCAAACGTGCACAGAGACAGAGAATTGTATTAGAAAAGGTTGCAAAGAAAGCACAGAAAGCGAATTTCATTACTTTAAATAAAATAGTAAATGAAGTATTTCCGATGATTTCGACAAGTTTTTCTTCAAAACAGATTCTGGGATTTGCAGCGAATGCACTGAATTATAATCTGGTGTCAACAAATGGATTCCCATATCAGGTAACAACCAGTGAAACAGTGAAGAATCATAGCGGTGTATCTTTTGTCATTCCAATCGGTTTGGAACAGAATGTAAAGCAATTACATCAGGAACTGTTTAATGATGATTCTTATGAGGCATCAGACAAAGTAAAAGAGATTGACAGTGACATTGTTTATCTGACGGATATAACAGCAGATAATACAGATGCAATGGAGTCTACGTTTAAAGGAGACAGTCTGAATGAGGGAACGGAATAAAATTATTTTAGAATATGGAACTTATATGCTGAGCTTTTTTGTCAGTTACATAGCGTCACTGGCAAAATGGTATTATGCTTCGGGAATTATTCTGATTGTGGAAGCTGTTTATTTGTATGTTCACTGGGTAAGGGAAAGTGGAAGCTTTGTGGAACTGAGGGCTCTGTTTACACTTGCCTGGGTAGGGGGCCAGGGAATCAGCTGTCTGAAACTCAGTACATTACAGGATACATGGAGCTATATAACCTGGTTGAGCTTTTTTGTGATATATATAGCTTTTGGAATAGGATATGAATGGGGAAGAAAGTATAGCAGGGTAGAGGGAAAAGAACCTGAAAAAAATAAAAAAAAGGCAGACAGGCTTTTTCGATGTATTATGTTGCTGCTGGTTGTGTCGGCCGGATGTTTTGTAATCGAAATTATCCGGATCGGTTATATTCCGGTTTTTTCAGACGAACCTTATTCGTATTCTTATTTCAGAATGTCGGCTTTACATTATCTTCATTATTGTGCAATCAGTTGTATCCTGATACCGGGACTTACGGTGCTTTGGAAAAAAATCGATTCTGAGGAAAGTAAGTGGCGTAATGGAGCAATCATTATTGCAAATATAGTGGCATTTGCAGTTCCGTTTCTCTATGTATCGAGATTTCAGTTTCTGTTTGAAATAGGTGTGGCAGCAGTCATTTATATACTGGTAAATAAAAATATGCGGAAAAGTACCTTGGTTCTTCTTGGCCTTGTGGTTTGTGCAGCGTATGTGGTGATTACATTGTCACAGAAGCGGGATGCGATATATTTGAACAATGTATTTAAAATGAAATATACACATATGCCGGTGTTTCTGACCCAGCCGTATATCTATATTGCCAATAACTACGATAATTTTGACTGTCTGGTGAAAAATCTGCCGAAATTTTCTTATGGCCTGCGGATGTTATTCCCGTTTGTGTCATTAACGGGATTGAAATTTGTAATGCCAAATCTGGTTCCGGCAACGGTCTATCTGACCAGTACCGAATTGACAACGCTTACAATGTTTTATGATGCTTATTATGATTTTGGAGTCATTGGAGTATTTGTGATAGCTCTGCTTATTGGTGTTGTGGCAAAGGTCATTATTGATATTATTAAAAAAAGTGATAACCCGGTTGTATATCTTTTTTATGGACAGATTGCAGTGTATCTGGCTCTTGCATTTTTTACAACATGGTTCAGCAGTCCTGCGACATGGTTCTGGCTGATCATTACAGGGATGATTTATTGCTATGTAGGATATGATAAGAAATAGAGGATGAAAAAGAAAAGATGAATAACGATCAGACTTCTGTAGATGTGGTGATACCATCATACAGACCAGATGAAAAATTTAGCAGACTTGTGAAAAAACTTCAGGAACAGGAATATCCGATCGGCACTATTTTTGTGATCAATACAAAGGCCGGAAGGTTTCCGAAAGAAGTAGAGCAGATGGAAAAGGTAAAAGTATACCATATAGAACGCCGGGAATTTGATCATGGCGCAACACGGGATATGGGAATGCAGATGTCAAAGGCGGAAATTGTTGTATTTATGACACAGGATGCAGTGCCAGCAGATGAATATGTGATTGGAAATCTGGTGAAAGTACTGGAAGAAGATGAAATGACCGGGGCGGCGTATGCACGTCAGCTTGCAGCATCTGATTGTAATTATATAGAAAAATATACCAGAAAATTCAATTACCCGGAAAACAGCCGGATAAAAAGTAAGGAAGATTTACAGGAAATGGGCATTAAAACATTCTTCTGTTCTAACGTTTGTGCGGCATATAAACGGAATATTTATGAAAAAGCAGGTGGATTCTGCAAGAAAACAATATTTAATGAGGATATGATATTGGCCGGTCATATGATAAATGCCGGATATAAGGTCGCTTATGTGGCTGAAGCGAGAGTGATTCACTCGCATAATTATACAGGGATGCAGCAGTTTCACCGCAATTTTGATATGGCTGTGTCACAGGCAGAACATCCGGAAGTATTTGAGGGTATAAAGTCTGAAAGCGAAGGAATAAAACTGGTGAAGCAGACAGCTGCTCATTTGGTAAAACAGCGGAAAATATATATGGTTCCAAAACTGGTTTATCAAAGTGGTTGTAAGTATATTGGTTACCGGATGGGGAAAATGTATAAAAAATTGCCGGATAAAGTCGTTAAATGGTGTTCGATGAGTCCGGGTTACTGGGAAAAGTAGACGAAAAGCTTTATTTTTGATTGAAGTTTGTCATATTTTAAGGTAATATAGATATGATATGATAAGCTACGACTGAAGAAAGGATATAAAAAGTAATGGCAAAAGATAAAAAAAGATATAAAAGACGGGGACGAAGGTCGAAAACAAGGGGTTTTGCATCCTGGTCTTTGGGTAAGAAGATTGGAGCCATTCTTGGAGGAACATTGGTAACGGTAGCAGCGATTGGAGCTGTCATTGTAGCCAGTAAACTTTCGAAGATCAATACAGTAAAGTTAGATACAGATAAATTAAGCGTTTCAAAGGAAGCCAAAAAAAGAGGAAGCGGATATCTGAACGTTGCATTGTTTGGTGTGGATTCAAGAGACAATGATCTGGATAAAGGAACTAGAAGTGATACAATAATGATTGCAAGCCTGAATAAGAAGACAATGAAGGTGAAAATTGCATCGATATATAGAGACACATTGTCAGAGCAGGAAGATGGAACATTGAATAAAATCAATGCAGCATATTCATATGGCGGTCCGGAAGGTGCTCTTTCAGTGTTAAATAAGAATTTGGATATGAATATAGAACATTATGTAACGGTGAATTTCAACTCGATGATAGACATTGTAGATTCTGTGGGCGGAATTGATATCGATGTACAGGAAGATGAAATGCCGTACATCTGTGGTTATGTTCAGGAAATTATGAAGGTGACCGGAAAGCTGTCTCCGGGAGTTACAGAACCGGGAACACAGACTCTGAATGGTGTGCAGGCAACTGCATATGCCAGAATCAGATACACGGCCGGAGATGATTTCAGACGTGCAGAAAGGCAGCGGGCGGTTCTGCAGAAAGTTGTAGAGAAGCTGCAACAGGCATCACCGGCACAGTTGAATAAGATTATTGATAAGGTCTTTCCTGAGGTTTCGACAAACTTCACAATGACAGAAATCCTTGAATATGCGAAAGATGCGTTTGATTATGAACTGGGAGAAACAACAGGGTTCCCATTTGATAAGACAACCGATACATTGGGAAATGTAGGAAGCGTTGTTATTCCGGTTACAATGGAAAGTAATGTAAAGCAGCTGCATAGTTTCTTCTATGGAGAAAGTGATAATTATGATGTGTCTTCCACAGTATCGGGTATCAGTGCAAAGATAGAGAAAAAAGCCGGAAACAGAGATGCGGATACAGACGAATCAACGCAGGAGTTTATGCAACAGCCGGAAGAGACATATTCCGGAAACAGTGGAACAACAAAGAACAGTTCGGGAAGTACAGGAACAACCGGAAGCACTTCGTACAGATCGGGAACGAGTGGTAACAGTGGTACTTCGGGAAGTACAGGGACAACGGGAAGTACAACCGGAAGCACAACTGGAACAAGTACGGGAAGTGGTACATCAACCGGAACAGGAAGCGGAACAACAGGAAGTACAGGAACGACAGGAAATGGTACATCAACGGGAGATACTTCAACCGGGACAGGCGGAGAATCAACTGGCGGCGAAGGTACCACAGAGTAGAACACCATAAAGATAGAAAAAGGGGTATTATTCATGAAAAAAGTCAAAAAAATAATTGTATCATTTCTTTTGATGTGTATGTTGTGTGTTGGAATGACATGTGTGGCAAGTGCAACCGCAGCAGAATTCAGATTTTCTGATCCGCAGACCAGTGTCGGGGCAGAAGTAGAAGTAACGGCAAAGGTTTCGTCTGCGAAAGCATTAAATACAATTCAGGCAACATTAAGCTATGATAAAACAAAGCTGCGCTTCATCAGCGGTGATGATGCTACAGGTGGAGACGGAACAATTACAATATCAAGAAATGATGAAAATGCCGGAACAACGATGGAATTCAATTTAAAATTCCAGGCATTGGATGAGGGAACAACATCGGTAGAAGTTGCTAAGGTTGATGGAATTGATAGCAATGGAGTTGCATTGGAGATTACGCCAGGTTCTTCATCTGTCAGCATAGCAGAAGGCGATAAATCGCTGATTCAGGAGGAAGATACCAGTTCGGCTGCTGGTGGAACAGAGGTTAAGATTGGAAAATCAAAATATATCGTAACGGATGATTTTTCGGATACGATTATTCCTGATGGTTTTGTAAGAGATGCGTTGAAATTTGAAGGAACAGATCATCAGATTATTAAGCAGGAATCAAGTGGTGCACTTGCAATGTATCTTACGCCTGAAAACGGAGGAGATGCGGATTTTTATCTGTATGACAGTGATACCGGAAAATTCGCTCCTCTTGAAGTAATAGAGGTTGCAAAGGGAAGATATATTATTCCTTTGGCTGATGACGGAAATATCTCATTGCCAAGCCAGTATCAGAAGACATCACTTACATTAAACGGAAAAGAGTTTGATACATGGCAGGATACAAAGAATGCGGAATATTATATTGTCTATGCGATGAATTCGGATGGAGAAAAGACAACATACCGTTATGATACAACAGATGGTACGTACCAGAAATATTCGCCATCATCAGGAACATCTTCAACGTCAGATTCTACTGTCAATAACGGAAAAGGAATCTGGGGAAAAATTTTAAATTTTGTAGATAGTTTTTTGGATATCGTAGTAATTATTGCACTTGTTCTTTTTGCAGTACTGCTGATCGTAGTAATTATTACTTCTGTAAAACTTCATTATAGAGATCTTGAATTGGATGATCTGTATGACGAATATGGAATTGATATGGATGAGGAAGAAGCAGAGAAGAAGATTCAGAAAAAAGCTGCGAAAAAAGTAAATAAAGAGAAGAAGAAAAATAAAAAGACAGCTAAAAAACCAGTAGCTGTAAAGAAAACGTCAAGATTTGACTATGGAGAAGACGAATTTGAAGATTATGAGGATGATTTCGATGATGAGGATCCATGGGTGACAGAAAATATTGCAAAAGCAATGGAGCACAAGCCTGCTAAGAAACAATCAGCAAGGCAGAAAAAGCCAGCAAGACGCACAGAACCTGAAAGAGAAAAGAAACCATCCAAAGGCGTCCGTGCCTTAGACGAGACAGGTCCGGCAATCCGTAAACCTGTTAAGAAGATCAATCTGGAGGATACCAATGATTTTGAAGCCTTTACCCCTCTGGATGAAGAAGCATTTGACAACTTCGAAGGCTATTATTCAGAAGATGATGATTATGATCTGTTCGGAGCAGGTTGTGATGATGACGATCTGTTTGATGCGACAGCAGATCTTTTGAGTAATCATCCGGAAAAGAGAAGAAGTCATGCGGAGATGGATGATACATTCAAAATGGATGTGATTGACCTCGATTAAAATAGGATGAATAGAATGAACCGGTTTGCAGAAATCAGAAAGAAATTGATGGAAGCAAACCGGTTTGTTTTTATTTTCAAGTGTTCCTGACAAGCTTTTTGAGTGTAGAAAATGTATACCCCATCTCCTCCCACTTTGCAAGCAGCTCATCCAGAATCTCGCCATTGGTTCTGGAGGTGTTATGCAGCAGCACGATGGCACCCGGATGGATCCGTCCGAGAAGCTTGTCAAAGGCTTCTTCTTTGGATGGCTGCGCGTCGGCCAGCCAGTCAACGTAGGCAAGACTCCAGAAGAAGGTATGATATCCCATGTCTTTTGCCATCTGCAGATTTTCAGTACTGTATTTTCCCTGTGGCGGCCGGTAGAAGCGAGTCATGGATTTGCCTGTGATATCTTTATACAGAGCTTCCACACTCTTAAGTTCTCTGGAAAATGTCTCCTTTGTTGCAATCTGGGACATGTCGGGGTGATGGAAAGTATGGTTGCCGATGGTATGACCTTCTTTTAACATCTGCTTTACCAGCTCCGGATTATCACGCAGAAAGTTTCCGACAACAAAAAATGTGGCTTGAACGTTGTGACGTTTTAAAGCATTCAAGATAGCCGGTGTATTTCCGTTCTCATAGCCGCAGTCAAAAGTGAGATAGATGACTTTTTTATCCGTCTTTTGTGCATAGTAGGCGTGATATTGCTGAAGCTCATCGAAAGATGCATTACCGACAGGAACTTTGCCTTCCTCCTGAAAGCTGAGACCCCAGTTTTCGGCAGCCGGCAGAATCGTGGAGAGGGGATTGCCGGAAGTCGAGGCTGTCGGGACTGTGCCGGAGGAAGCTGCATTACCGGATGAACTTTTATCCTCTGTTCTGACAGACGCAGGCGGAAAGATCCGGGCAATCTGTCCGCCTGCAAAGAAACAGAATGAAAAGAAGAATAAGAGGATCAATGGTTTGTAATTATGTAATCGGGACATAAGAACTCCGCAAGAATCATTTGTTCATATATATGCAGCGAATACAAAGTTATGACCTGCCTTGCAAATAGCAGGGAATCATAGTAGTATAGGGAAGAAAGAAAAATGGACGGAAATGAATGGAATATGGATGCAAAAATAAATGAACAGGTAAAGAATAAAAAGCAGGACAATATGATCACGCCGGAGATCCGGTATAAAAAGACAGCGAAGGGCATGATGATCACCGAATATTATGGAGCGGACAGTTGTGTGGTCCTGCCGGATGAGATAGAAGGAGAAACTGTGACTGCACTGGATGATTATGCATTTGCCAGGAATCTGGAAGTGGAAGAGATCTGGCTGCCGGAAGCGTTAAAAGAAGTCGGTCGTTACGCATTCTACCGGTGCAGGAACCTGAAAAAACTGATTCTGGGGAATCAACTGCTCGATATGGGTGGCGGTGCATTGACGGGTTGTCGTCTGGAAGAAGTGGAGATATATTTCCGTGAGGGCAAGAAGAGCTGTCTGAAATCTATTGTAGAAGAGATGCGTTATCAGATCCGTGTAAGCTTATACGGATACAGTTGGAGATGTTGCGCAGAAAAAAACAGTACAGATGAATGGTTGCGGGAAGTCCGGATTCTATTTCCGGAACACTATGAAGAGGCGGTTGAGAACACCCCGGCAAGGATTCTTGAGACACACCATCATGGTGCGGGAGGATACTACCGCCAGTGCTTTTATAACCGGGAATTAGATTATAAGAAATATGATGAGATGTTCTATCATACGGTTGCGGAGGATACAGAAGAGACGGCGGTGGAGCTTGCACTGGACCGTCTGCGTTTTCCGGAGGAATTGTCGGAGAAGAACAAAAATGTCTACAAAACATACATACGGGAGCATATGGAAACGGTGGCAGCGTATCTGGTAAAGAGAGAAGATATAGAAGGAATCCGGTTCCTGGAGCAGAAGAAGCTGTGGAGTGAACCGTCTTTACAGAAAGGTATGGATGTAGCGGCAGAGGGGAACAGGACGGAAAGTCTGAGTGTGCTTATGGATGTCAGAAAAGAGCTGTTCCCGAAGAAGAAAAAGACGTTTGAATTGTAAGGAGAAAAAGCGGAAAATTATATGGCAGATACGAAGAGACGTATAAAAAATGAAGAAATAAAGAAAGAAACAACAGAACCAGAGGCTGTGTCACAGTCAACTGCCATGCAGGAGCGTATGGAGTCTGTCAGCCGAAAGATCCTGATCACGGCAAGAAATGAGCTTTATATGAAGATGCGTTTCCTGGACGTTGCATTGTCGTGCATGCCATTTATACCGGATACTGGTGCGGACGGCATGGGAACGGATGGACTGTACCTTTATTATGATCCGCAGTATCTGGGGGGATTGTTCCGGGAAGACCGCGTTATGGTGAACCGGATCTATTTGCATCTGGTACTGCATGGTATCTTCCGGCATATGCTCCGGAGAAAGGGAAGAGAAGAGCGGATTTATCATCTGGCCTGCGATATTGTGGCAGAATCCATCATCGACGGGCTTCAGTACCGCTGTGTGATGAAGGCTAGGTCTCTTCCGAGAAGAGAGATGTACCGGATGCTGAAGAAGGAAATGAAGACATTGACGGCAGAACGGGTATATGAAGTGCTGAAGAAAGAAGAATTCTCGGAAACGAAGCTTGGACAGTTAGAGTCAGACTTCTGTGTGGATGATCACAGTTACTGGCCAAAAGATGAGGATAAGAAGAAGCAGAGCCAGATCGAGAATCAGTGGCAGGACATCAGCGAACGTATGGAGACGGAGATGGAGACATTTTCCAAAGAGGCATCGGAAAGTTCGGGCGGTCTGATCGATCAGGTGAAGGTCGAGAACCGGGAACGGATGGATTACCGGGAATTCTTACGGAAGTTTTCGGTTTTAAAAGAAGAGATGACGGTAGACCCGGATTCTTTTGACTATAATTTTTACAGTTATGGATTGTCGTTGTATGGGAATATGCCATTGATCGAGCCGCAGGAGTGGAAGGAAGTCCAGAAGGTCGAAGAATTTGTGATTGTGATCGATACATCAATGTCGTGCTCCGGAGAACTGGTGAAGAAGTTTCTGGAAGAGACATACGGTGTGTTGAGTGAGAACGACAGTTTTTTTCGGAAGGTGAATATTCATATCATACAGTGTGATGACCAGATCCAGACGGATCAGAAGATCACCTATGAGGAAGAATTGAAATCTTATATGGAGAAGTTAGAATTAAAAGGCGAAGGCGGAACGGATTTCCGCCCGGCATTTGCCTATGTGGACGAAATGATCCGGCAGCATGCATTTGAACATCTGCGGGGGATGATCTATTTTACGGACGGACGTGGAATCTATCCGGCGAAGCGCCCAGTCTACGAGACAGCATTTGTGTTCATGGAGGAAGAATATGAGGACGTGGATGTCCCGCCATGGGCGATCAAGATCATTCTGGAAGAAGGGCAGGACTTTTAAGGAAATGTTGAAATACATGGAGGAAAGAAAATAAATGGATATAAAGCGAGCAAAGAAAGAAATCAAAGATTCCATCGAGGCATATCTTGCCAAAGATGAGTTCGGGGATTATATGATTCCACAGATCAGACAGAGACCGATTCTTTTGATGGGGCCTCCGGGAATCGGAAAGACCCAGGTGATGGAGCAGGTGGCGAAAGAGTGTAAAGTGGCGCTTGTGGCATATACGATTACGCACCACACCAGACAGAGTGCGGTGGGACTGCCATTTATTGAAAAGAAAGTATATAGCGGAAAAGAATATTCTGTTACCGAATATACGATGAGTGAGATTATTGCCTCAATATACGATAAGATGGAAGAGACCGGATTAAAAGAAGGAATCCTCTTTATCGATGAGATCAACTGTGTGTCAGAGACGCTGGCACCGACGATGTTGCAGTTCTTGCAGTGTAAGATGTTCGGCAATCAGAAGATCCCGGAAGGCTGGATCATCGTGGCGGCAGGCAATCCGCCGGAATATAATAAGTCGGTCCGTGATTTTGATGTGGTGACACTTGACCGCATCAAGAAGATCGATGTGGATGTGAACTATGATGTCTGGAAAGAATACGCATATCAGGCAGATATCCATCCGGCAATCCTTGCATATCTGGAGATCCGCAGAGATTATTTCTATCGCATGGAGACGACCGTGGACGGAAGAGTCTTTGCAACGGCCAGAGGATGGGAAGATCTGTCCCAGCTTCTGAAGACATATGAGAAGCTGGGAAAGAAAGCAGATAGAGAGGTCGTTCATCAGTACATTCAGCATTGGAAGATTGCAAAGGATTTTGCGAATTATCTGGAACTGTACAGAAAATACAAGAAAGATTACGGACTTGAGAAGATCATTGAAGGTGTCTACACAAAGGACACCTTGGAAAGACTGCAGTATGCAGCATTTGATGAGCGCCTCAGTGTAGTTAACATGCTGATCGGAAGACTGGGAACTTGCTTTAAAGATTATTTCCTGAAAGACCGGTTTGTGACGATCTTATATGAATATCTGAAGTTATTAAGATCCAATCTGCAGATCGATCTTGTAGTCTGTGAAGCGAGGGACAAGTACGAAAAACTCCGGAAAGAAGAGCAGATGACAAAGCAGGAAGATCATGTACGCAAACAGGTACTGGATACGCTGGAATCCTATGAACAGCTTACGAAAGAGGAACATCTGGATAGAGAAGCAGCATTTGAACGTGTAAAGGAATTGTTTGGCAATGAAGTGGCAGGGCGGGAAGAACTGACAGAGCATACACTTGCTGCGCTGGAACACGCATTTGAGTTCATGGAAGATGCATTCGGAGACAGTCAGGAGATGGTCTCTTTCGTGACAGAGCTTAACACGAATTATTACAGTATTCAGTTCCTGAAGGAAAATGACTGCGACAAGTATTATCAGTACAATAAGAAATTGTTATTTGACAAACAACAGGAAGAGATCCTGTCCGAAATGGATGAGATCGAACAGGATCTGAACACTGCCGTAAAATAATGGTTAAAATTTAATATGTAAGTTTATATCCGTGGCGGATCTTACGGAAAATTTTCCAGATAATGACTGCCGGAAAACTGAGTGCAATATAAAGAGACGACAGTACGCCGACACCTCCGCCGATGATCATAAGAATTAAAATACCAATATTCATAAAAAAGTCCTCCTTGCTGATGTTCGCCGCCGGGAGATTTCAAAGAACCCAATGTGGCAGCTTTTGTGTAAATATGATATGGAATTTTGCTTCCGGATACATTATATGCATTTTGGCAAGGCAGTGAAAGAGAAGAAAGGGCTTCTTAACACGGTCTGAACAGAATACGTTAATTTCTTAACGGAGTTTTAACAAAAGAAGTACATTTACTTTAAACGGCACAGGTGTTAGAATAAACAATGTATATGGATACTGGGAGGATTGCGGATATAACGCATATAAGAGTAGCATATACGATGAATGAACGTAAAAAATATAAGATGACATAAAGGAGAATATATATGAAATGGAATCAGTTTCGCCTGAAGACGACGACAGAGGCAGAAGATATTGTCAGCAGCATGCTTGCTGATCTTGGAATCGAGGGAGTGCAGATCGAGGACAAGATACCGCTCACCCAGTCTGACAAAGAGCAGATGTTTGTAGACATCCTGCCGGATATACCGGAAGATGATGGATGTGCATATCTGACATTCTATCTGGACGAAGATGTAGACAAACAGGAACTGTTACTGAAAGTCAGACAGGAATTGGAAGAGATGAGAAGTTACCTGAATGTAGGGGAGTGTACGATTGAAGAATCACAGACAGAAGATGTAGACTGGGTGAATAACTGGAAACAGTATTTCCATCAGTTCTATATTGATGACATTCTTGTCATTCCTTCATGGGAAAATGTCGAGGCGAAGGACAGTGACAAGATGGTGATCCATATCGATCCGGGTACAGCATTCGGAACCGGTATGCATGAGACAACACAGCTCTGCATCCGTCAGCTTAAGAAATATGTGACAGAGGATACAGAAATCTTAGATGTAGGATGTGGAAGCGGAATCCTCGGAATGCTGGCATTAAAGTTCGGCGCAAAGCATTCCGTAGGAACGGATCTGGATCCGTGTGCGATCGATGCAACATATGAGAATATGGACAATAACGGAATCAGCAGAGATCAGTATGAAGTCATGATCGGTAACATCATTGATGATAAAGCAGTACAGGACAAGGTGGGATATGAAAAATATGATATTGTAGCAGCAAATATTCTGGCAGATGTACTGGTGCCGCTGACACCTGTGATCATTCATCAGATGAAAAAAGGCGGTATCTATATCACGAGTGGAATCATCGAAGACAAAGAAGATGTGGTAGTAAAAGCTGTGAAGGAGGCAGGTCTGGAAGTCCTGGAAGTCAATCACCAGGGTGAGTGGGTATCTGTAACAGCAAGAAAGAATTAGAGGATCTGATATGCAGCATTTTTTTGTATCACCGGAACAGGTGAGGGAAGAAAAAATCTATGTAGAAGGCAGTGACGTCAATCATATGAAGAATGTGCTCCGTATGAAGACCGGCGAGGAACTGACCATTGGGGACGGTGACGGGTGGCTCTATTTGTGTGTGGTGGAATCTTACGAAGAAGATATGGCGGTACTTAAGATTCTGGAGAAAAAGAAGGATGAGAGCGAACTTCCGTCAAAAATCTATCTGTTTCAGGGACTCCCAAAACAGGACAAGATGGAACTGATCGTGCAGAAAGCGGTGGAGCTGGGTGTATACCAGGTGATTCCGGTGGCAACGAAGCGTGCAGTAGTAAAGCTGGATGCAAAGAAAGCAAAAAAGAAGGTCGAACGCTGGCAACAGATCGCAGTCAGTGCGGCAAAGCAGGCAGGAAGAGGCATTATCCCGGCAGTGGGAGAAGTGTGTACCTATGCACAGGCCCTGAAGTATGCAGAGGAACTGGATGTTGTCCTGATCCCGTATGAACTGGCAGAAGGCATGGAAGAGACGAAGCAGATCATTGCAGAGATCCGGCCGGGGCAGTCGGTCGGCATCTTTATCGGACCGGAAGGCGGCTTTGAGAAAGAAGAAGTAGAACAGGCTGTGAAAGCCGGGGCAGAGCCGCTGACACTTGGGAAGAGAATCTTACGGACAGAGACGGCCGGACTTACAATGCTTTCGGTTCTGATGTTCCATCTGGAAGGGTAGAGACATAATCTAATACTAAGAATGAAGAGTACAGGAAGTGAAGAAATGAAGGAAGTATATCTGGATAATTCGGCGACCACCATGGCATATCGAAGCGTCGGGGAACTGGTGCAGAAGGTTATGTGTGAAGACTATGGCAATCCGTCTTCCATGCATAACAAAGGTGTGGAAGCAGAAAAATATATAAAAGAAGCAAAAGAGACATTTGCAAGACTATGGAAAGTACAGGAAAAGGAAGTGTATTTTACTTCCGGCGGTACCGAGAGTGACAATATGGCATTGATCGGTGCAGCAAGGGCGAACAAGCGTGCAGGCAACCACCTGATCACGTCATCGATTGAACATCCGGCGATCATTAATACCATGCGTTTCCTGGAAGAGGAAGAAGGATTCCGTGTAACCTATCTTCCGGTAGATCAGTATGGAAGGATCCGTCTGGATGCACTGCAGGAAGCACTGTGTGAAGATACGATTCTGGTATCGATCATGTATGTGAATAATGAGGTAGGTTCTGTCCAGCCGATCCAGGAAGCGGCAAGTATCGTAAAGGCATATAATAAAGATATTTTATTCCATGTCGATGCGGTACAGGGATTTGGAAAATATAAGATTTACCCGAAGAAACTTAAGGTAGATATGTGTTCCGTCAGTGGTCATAAGATCCACGGACCGAAGGGTGTGGGTGCTTTATACATCGGTGAAAATGTAAAGATCCGTCCGATCGTTTATGGAGGCGGCCAGCAGCATGATATGCGTTCCGGAACAGAAAATGTACCGGGAATCGCAGGACTTTCCCTGGCAGCAAAGACGATTTACAACAACCTGGATAAGAAGGTAGAGAAGATGAGGATGCTAAAGCAGCATTTCATCGAAGGCGTGGAAAAGATTGAGAATACGACGATCCACGGATTATATGATGAGACATCGGCACCACATATTATCAGTGTAGGAATCGCAGGTATCCGGAGTGAAGTATTGCTGCATGCGCTGGAAGATAAGGGAATCTATGTATCATCCGGTTCGGCATGTGCATCCAATCATCCACAGATCAGCGGTGTGTTAAAGGGAATCGGCGCAAGGCAGGAGTTCCTGGATGCGACCCTCAGGTTCAGTATGTCAGAATTTACTACGATGGAAGAGATTGACTATACGCTCGATGCACTATATAATATAGTACCGATGCTTAGAAGATATACCAGACATTAAGTAGATCACGATAAAAGAGAAAGAAATCAGGAAAGGAATCAGAAGATGAGATTTCATACATTTTTATTAAAATATGGAGAGATTGGAATTAAGGGAAAGAACCGTCATCTGTTCGAGGATGCACTGGTACGCCAGGTGCGCTATGCATTAAAGGATGTGGACGGACAGTTTGATGTGCATAAGTCACAGGCGAGAATCTATGTGGACTGTAAAGGAGATTACGATTATGATGAGACGGTAGAACATCTGAAAAAGGTATTTGGTCTGGTCGGAATCTGTCCGGTTGTCCGTATGGAGGATAAAGGATTTGAGGAACTGAAGAAAGACGTTGTGGCATATATGGATGAGATGTATCCGGATAAGAACTTCACATTCAAAGTAGAATCCAGACGTGCAAAGAAGTCGTACCCATTGAATTCTATGGAGATCAGCCGTGACCTTGGAGAGGCTATTTTGTATGCATTTCCGGAGAGCGGAATCAAAGTCGATGTGCATCATCCGGATGTCATGGTCAATGTAGAAGTAAGAAATGAGATTTATATATATTCACAGATTATCCCGGGAGCAGGCGGAATGCCGGTTGGAACGAATGGTTCGGCGATGCTGCTGTTATCCGGTGGTATTGACAGCCCGGTTGCGGGATATATGGTATCAAAACGTGGTGTGAGTCTTGAAGCAACCTATTTCCACGCACCGCCGTATACAAGTGAGCGTGCAAAACAGAAAGTTGTGGATCTTGCGAAGAAGGTAGCAAAATATTCCGGACCGATCAAGCTTCACGTAGTTAACTTTACTGATATCCAGCTTTATATCTATGACCAGTGCCCGCACGATGAACTGACGATCATTATGAGAAGATATATGATGCGTATTGCAGAGCATTTTGCAAAAGAAGATGGATGCTTAGGTATGATCACAGGCGAGAGTATCGGGCAGGTGGCAAGTCAGACCATGCAGAGCCTTGCGGCAACCAATGATGTATGTACGATGCCGGTTTATCGTCCGCTGATCGGATTTGACAAGCAGGAGATCGTGGATGTATCAGAGAAGATCGATACTTACGAGACATCCATCCAGCCATTCGAAGACTGCTGTACGATCTTCGTGGCAAAACATCCGGTAACAAAGCCGAATATTGATGTGATCCGGCGTTCGGAAGAGAACCTGAATGAAAAGATTGATGAGCTGATGAAGCAGGCGATCGAGACTGTTGAGGTCATTGAAGTAAAATAAAAAAAGAGGGCTGAACCCTTAAACAGGTCAGCCCTTTTTCTAAGTAGATCATTTACTTTTTGATTACTGATTAGTCACAAAGATATGGTTTTAACATAGCCATGATCTCATCTACATTATCATCAGCGTGGATGTTCAGATCGATCGGTTTAGAAAGATCTAAGCTGAAGATTCCCATGATTGATTTTGCATCGATGACATATCTTCCGGATACAAGATCAAAATCATAATCAAATTTTGTGATGTCATTTACAAATGATTTTACTTTGTCAATTGAATTTAAAGAAATTTTTACTGTTTTCATTGGAATACCCTCCTTGATTCATTTCTTGTTCTATAGATATATTAAGAGTCAGACGAAGAAAAGTCAAGAAACAAATTGCCAAAGAATTCAGAAGATTTTCGTTAGAAGTTACAACAATGTGTAAAAAAGAAAGGAACAGATACATGAAGAAAGTAGCATTGCATAATCTCGGGTGCAAAGTGAATGCGTATGAGACGGAAGCCATGCAGGAACTGCTGGAAAAGCATGGATATGAGATTGTGCCGTTTCAGGAAGGTGCAGATGTGTATATCATTAATACCTGTACGGTGACAAATATGGCAGACCGGAAATCCAGACAGATGCTGCACAGGGCAAGAAAGATGAATCCGGATTCGATTGTCGTTGCCTGTGGCTGTTACGTGCAGGCCAGAAAAGATGACATCCCGGATGGAATCGATATTGTCATCGGAAATAACAAGAAGCAGAATATTGTCGAGATCCTGGAAAATTATGAGAAAGAGAAAAATCCGGATGCCCAGGCCGGAACACCGGCAAAACAGGAAAAAGCGGCAGAGACTTATCAGGAGATTCTGGATATCAATCACGAAAAAGCGTATGAAGATCTGCATTTAAGCACGGCAGCAGAGCATACGAGAGCGTATATCAAGGTACAGGATGGATGTAACCAGTTCTGTTCTTACTGTATTATTCCATTTGCAAGAGGAAGAGTAAGAAGCAGAAGCCGTGACAGCGTACTTGGAGAAGTAAAGACATTGGCGGCCAACGGATACAAAGAAGTGGTGCTGACGGGAATCCACCTGAGTTCCTATGGAATCGACTGCGATGACAATCTGTTATCCCTGATCCTTGCGATCCACGAAGTAGATGGAATTGAAAGAATCCGCCTCGGATCACTGGAACCAAGAATCATCACGGAGGAATTTGTACAGACGATCGCACAGCTTCCGAAGATGTGTCCGCATTTCCATCTGTCACTGCAGAGCGGATGCAATGCAACACTGAAGCGCATGAACCGCAGATACACTGCAGAAGAGTATTACGAAAAATGCCGGCTGTTCCGTAAGTATTTCCGTAACCCGGCACTTACAACAGATGTGATCGTTGGATTCCCGGGAGAAACGGAAGAAGAATTTGCCGAGTCAAAAGCATTTGTAGATAAAGTGGATTTCTACGAGACACACATTTTCAAATATTCCAGAAGAGAAGGAACGAAGGCCGCAGCAATGAAAGACCAGGTTCCGGATCAGATCAAGGCTGTAAGAAGTGCGGAACTTATAGAACTGAGCCATAGAAAACAGGCCGCATACGAAGAAAGACTGATCGGAACCACGCAGGAAGTTCTGATCGAAGAGAAAATTATACGCAACGGAGAAGAATTACAGATTGGCCACACAAAGGAATATGTGAAAATTGGTGTAAAAAATCCGAATAATCTTATTAATCAGCTTGTAAATGTAGAAATTGAAAACCAATTACAAATATTGCATTGAAATTTAAGATTTAATCATGTAGAATAAAATTGAAATATTTTTGGAGGACGTGATTACATGAAAAATATGACAAATACCCAGTTTTTCCAGGTGGAAAGTGGACCGCAGATCAGTGCAAAAGATATTCTGGAAATCGTATACAAGGCATTGAGTGAAAAGGGATATAATCCGGTCAATCAGATCGTAGGATACATTATGTCCGGCGATCCGACTTATACAAATATTGTAACGACAACAGTATGCAGTATCATAACATCAATTAGCATGGATCATTGCCGTATCCTTGGAAATAAGATCAGCGAGATTGCAGCACATAAGGCTGGTATTATAAAGCCGGGTGCACCTGTTATTTGCATCGAGCAGAAGGAAGATGCGATGGAGCCAATTCGTGCAGCAGCAAAAGCAGCAGACACACCGCTTTACGAGGTACACCGCGATGAGGTGCGTCAGATATTTTCTGATAAGCGAGAGAGCATTGTATTTTTCCGAGAATTTGAAAATCTGCATTTAAAGATGCTTGGAAGTTGTCAGCCTGAAAATGCTGCACTTGCCGTACAGGCAGCAAGCGTACTTAGCTGCAGCTATCCAATTGAGAAAAAGCACATTTATGATGGAATTGAAAAAACACGCTGGGGCGGACGCTTTGAGCTTCATAGCGGTTCACCTGATATAATATTAGATGGTGCGCATAATCCAGATGGCATAAGACGCCTTCGTGAGTCTGTAAATCAAATGTTTGGTGCAGTGCCGATTTGCTATGTCTGTGGTGTTCTGGCAGATAAAGATTACGAAAAAGAAATTGAAATTTTATTTGGCCGCGCATCAAACGTGTTTACTGTGACACCGCCATCACCAAGGGCAATGAAAAGTACAGATTTAAAGGTTGCTATAAAAGAACGTTTTCCACAGTTAAAGGTTACTTCATTTGACAGTGAGGATGGTATTGAAAAAGCAATGGAAGCGGCTGTATCACAGAACAATCCAGTGGTTGTGTGCGGAACTCTTACAATTCTTGCAAGGGTAAAAGAGTGGATGAATTGCAATAACCGGCTGTAAACAAACAAAATAGAGACGAGGAATTATGGATAAAGAAAAGATTGAACAGGCTGTGCGCTTGTTTTTAGAAGGAATCGGTGAAGATCCAAACAGAGAGGGACTGTTAGGAACTCCCGACCGCGTTGCACGTATGTGCAGCGAAATATATGGCGGACTGGGGCAGGATGCAGGACAATATTTGCATACAACATTTGAAGCAAAGAATAACGAGCTGATATTAGAAAAAGATATTGATCTTTATTCAGTGTGTGAACATCATTTGCTCCCATTTTATGGAAAAGCACATATAGCATATATCCCAGATGGCAGAGTTGCAGGACTTTCCAAGCTGGCAAGAACAATAGAAGTATTTGCAAAGCGCCCACAGATTCAGGAGCAGCTGACAGCTCAGACGGCTGATGCACTTATGGAACATTTAAAGCCAAAGGGTGTTATGGTTGTAATAGAAGCAGAGCATATGTGCATGACAATGCGCGGCGTGAGAAAGCCAGGTACCAAGACGTTAACATATGTGTGCAGAGGCGTCTTTGAAAATAATGACGAGCTGATCAATCGTGTTTTGATGATGGTTCGCTAAGTTGGAGGAAAAAATGAGAATAGGAAACAGAGACTTTCAGACAAGCGGTCATACCTACGTAATGGGAATTTTAAATGTTACACCAGACTCATTTTCAGATGGTGGACGCTGGAATCATATGGACGATGCACTTTTTCATGCACAGCGCATGATTGAAGAAGGTGCAGATATCTTAGATATTGGCGGCGAATCGGCAAGACCTGGTTATACACGAATTTCAGACGAAGAGGAAATTTCTCGTGTGGCACCCGTTATCGAGGCATTAAAGAAACGTTTTGACATTCCGCTTTCCGTGGACACCTACAAATCTGGTGTTGCAAGTGCAGCGATTGCGGCAGGAGCTGATCTGATCAATGATATCTGGGGATTAAAGGCAGATAAAAAAATGGCAGAAGTGATTGCAAAGGCAAAGCTGCCGTCATGCCTTATGCATAATCGAGAGACAATGGATTATAACAACTTTTTAGAGGATGTTGTATCAGATTTACAGGAGACACTAAATATTGCAAAAAAAGCAGGAATTTCAAAGGATACCATTATCCTTGATCCAGGCGTTGGTTTTGCAAAGAACTATGAGCAGAACTTAGCCATCACAAATCATCTTGAAGTATTAGATACACTTGGCTGCCCGGTGCTTCTTGGAACAAGCCGCAAATCAATGATTGGACTGACACTTGATTTGCCATCAGACCAGAGAGAAGAAGGCACTATGGTAACGACCGTCTGGGCAGTACAGAAGGGCTGTATGTTTGTGCGTGTTCACAATGTACAGGCAAATGTGAGAGCAATTAAGATGGCAGAAGCACTGCTTAGAAACTAACGCTACATGATATTGGAAAAACATTGCTTTAAATTTAATAATATAGAAGGAAATTTGATATAGAATGGATAAAATAGAAATCAAGGGGCTTGAAGTATTTGCCCATCATGGTGTGTATGAAGAGGAGCAGCGTCTAGGACAAAAATTTGTTGTGTCAGCTGTTTTATCTCTTGATACAACAGCAGCTGCACAGACAGATGATCTTGATAAGACAGTAAATTATGGAGCAATCTCAAGACAGATCACGCAGATTTTGCAGCGTGAAAACCATAAGCTCTTAGAGCGCGCAGCAGCAGTTACAGCTGAAGAAATTTTGCTGACAAATCCGCTCATTAACGGCATCACAATCAAAATTGAAAAGCCGTGGGCGCCTGTTGGTCTGCCGCTTGAAACTGTGGCAGTCGAGACAACAAGAAAGTGGCATACTGCATATATTGCGCTTGGCTCAAATCTTGGAGAAAAGAAAAACTATCTTGATGTTGCCATTGAAGAATTAAAAGCAGTAAAAGGCATTGAGATAGAAAGTGTTTCCGACTGGATTGAGACAGAGCCATATGGCTATCTTGATCAGCCAAATTTTTTAAATGGCTGTGCATGTCTCAGGATGAGCGCCGGAAGCAGATCATCACCGACGTGGACGTTCTGCGCACC
>OGXW01000621.1_pt1 | contig 27022 bp, 24 predicted proteins | sample 1576341 | NCBI WGS metagenome assembly OGXW01 (sample SAMEA3541592, study PRJEB24748) | human gut metagenome | biome: human gut; feature: human-associated habitat; material: faeces | place: China | collected 2012
TTAAATCAATTGTAAAATTTTTTTCTAGGAGGAAAAGACAATGGGTAAGATTATAGGTATTGACTTAGGTACAACAAATTCATGTGTAGCAGTTATGGAAGGTGGTAAGCCTGTAGTTATAGCTAACTCAGAGGGTATGAGAACAACACCTTCAGTAGTAGGTTTCCTGAAGACAGGAGAGAGAGTAGTAGGAGAGCCTGCAAAGCGTCAGGCAGTTACCAATGCAGATAAGACAATTTCATCTATCAAGCGTCATATGGGATCAGATTACAGAGTAGAGATAGATGGAAAGAAGTATTCACCACAGGAGATTTCAGCAATGATCCTTCAGAAGCTGAAGGCAGATGCAGAGGGATATCTTGGAGAGAAAGTTACAGAGGCAGTTATCACAGTTCCTGCTTACTTCTCAGATGGACAGAGACAGGCAACAAAGGATGCCGGTAAGATCGCAGGTCTTGATGTAAAGCGTATCATCAACGAGCCTACAGCAGCAGCTCTTTCATATGGTCTTGACAACGAGCAGGAGCAGAGAATCATGGTATACGATTTAGGTGGTGGTACATTTGATGTATCTATCATTGAGATCGGTGAGGGTGTCATCGAGGTTCTTGCAACAGCCGGTGATAACAAACTCGGTGGTGATGATTTCGATAACGCTATTACACAGTATATGCTTGACGAGTTTAAGAAGGCAGAGGGTATCGACCTTTCAGGCGATAAGATGGCTATGCAGAGATTAAAGGAAGCAGCAGAGAAGGCAAAGAAGGAGCTGTCATCAGCTACAACAACCAACATCAACCTTCCTTTCATCACAGCAAACCAGGATGGTCCAAAGCATTTCGATATGAACCTTACAAGAGCTAAGTTTGATGAGCTTACAGCAGATCTTGTAGACAGAACAAAGGGCCCTGTTAACACAGCACTTGCTGATGCAGGTCTCACAGCAGCAGAGCTTGACAAGGTACTTCTTGTCGGTGGTTCAACACGTATCATCGCAGTACAGGAAGAAGTTAAGAGACTTACAGGCAAGGAGCCATTCAAGGGAATTAACCCTGATGAGTGTGTTGCAATCGGTGCTTGTATCCAGGGTGGTAAGCTTGCTGGAGATGCAGGTGCAGGTGAGATCCTTCTTCTGGATGTTACACCACTTACACTTTCAATCGAGACAATGGGTGGTATAGCTACTCACCTTATCGAGAGAAATACAACAATCCCTACAAAGAAGAGCCAGATCTTCTCAACAGCACAGGATAATCAGGATGCCGTTGATATCAACGTAGTACAGGGTGAGAGACAGTTCGCAAAGGACAATAAGAGCCTTGGAAGATTCAGACTTGATGGTATCGCTCCTGCAAGACGTGGAGTTCCACAGATCGAGGTTACATTTGATATCGATGCAAATGGTATCGTAAACGTATCAGCTAAGGATCTCGGAACAGGAAGAGAGCAGCACATAACTATCACATCAGGAACATCACTTTCAGATGATGATATCGATAGAGCAGTTAAGGAAGCAGCAGAGTACGAGGCTCAGGATAAGAAGCGTAAGGAAGGTATCGAGGCAAGAAACGAGGCCGACGCGCTTGCATTCCAGACAGAGAAGGCACTCGGCGAGGTAGGAGATAAGCTTTCAGATTCAGATAAGGCCGGCGTAAAGGCAGATCTTGACTCCTTAAGAGCAGCAATAGACAGCACAGATGCAGAGAATATGAGCGATGCTGATGTAGATAAGATTAAGGCAGCAAAGGATAAGCTGATGGAGAGTGCACAGAATCTCTTCTCAAAGCTTTATGAGCAGAATGGTCCAGGTGCAAATGCTGGCACAGGTACAGGCACACCTGATTTTTCAGATGGCGATGTGGTAGATGGAGATTTCACAGAGGTTTAATAGATTGAGGATGAAAGGTAAAGGCTATGGCAGAGACAAAGACCGATTATTATGAAGTCCTTGGTGTTACCAAGGGAGCCTCTGAAGCCGAGATCAAAAGGGCATACCGAGTGGTAGCAAAAAAATACCACCCGGATATGAACCCTGGCGATGAGGAGGCTGCAGAGAAATTCAAAGAAGCAGCTGAAGCTTATTCAGTCCTCAGTGATCCTGAGAAACGTGCAAAGTATGATCAGTTTGGCCATGCAGCATTTGACCAGAACGGCGGCGGTGCCGGTGGATTTGGTGGATTTGATTTCGCTGATATGGGAGATATTTTCGGAGATATCTTTGGAGATATGTTCGGTGGTGGAAACCGTCAGAGAAATACAAATGGACCTATGAAGGGCGCAAACATCAAGACTACTATCAGAGTTGCATTTGAGGAGGCTATATTTGGCACTCAGAAAGAGCTGGAACTTCCTCTGAAAGATGAGTGTGACGTATGTAAGGGAACAGGTTCTCAGCCGGGACATCAGCCGGAAGTGTGTGGCAAGTGTGGCGGTAAGGGACAGATAGTTACCACACAGCAGTCGTTGTTTGGCGTTGTACGTAATGTTCAGACATGTCCTGATTGTAGTGGATCGGGCAAGATCATCAGATACAAGTGTAGCAACTGTGCAGGTACAGGATATGTCAAGAGCAGAAAGAAGATACAGATAGCTATTCCACCTGGAGTAGATAACGGAACAAATATCCGTATAAAAGGAAAAGGTGAGCCGGGAATCAACGGCGGTGAGAGAGGAGATCTTACAGTTACCATACTTGTAGATCGTCATCCGAACTTCCAGAGACAGGAGTACAACCTCTATTCATCAGAGCCTATCACATTCACACAGGCTGCACTTGGCGGAACGATAAAGATCAACACCATCGAAGGTGAGATTGATTACACGATTCCACCTGGAACACAGACAGACACCAAGATCAAGCTGAAGGGAAAAGGTGTTCCTAACCTTAAGAATCCGACACAGAGAGGCGATCACTACGTAACGCTTGTTGTCCAGGTACCTGAGAAGCTGACAGAGGAGCAGAAGAAGATCCTCAATCAGTATGAGCAGGCGACGCTGGTTGAGACAAGACCTGCCACAGATTCTGCAGGCCCGTTCACATTTGGTGATCACAAGAGAAGAAAGAAAAAGTAGGTAAAAATATATGAAATGGACGAAGCTCACAATTAGTACGACATGTGAAGCTGAAGACCTCATTAGCGCCTTCCTCGAAGAGGAAGGCGTTTTGGGTGTTCAGATAGAAGACAATATTCCCCTCACTGAGGACGAGATGAAGACCATGTTTGTGGATCTTCTGCCGGATGACATGGCGCCAAATGATGGAACGGCAAAGGTTTCCTGCTTCCTTGATGACACATTTGATGTGAATGAGATGAAGAGCAAGGTCTCTGTGGAACTTAAGAGACTGTCAGAATTTCTGCCGGTTGGCTCAGGTGAGATGACTGAGGAGGAAAGCAGGGAAGAGGACTGGAGAGATAACTGGAAAGCGTATTTCAAACCGTTCAGGCTTTATGACAACATTATTATCAAGCCGACCTGGGAGAACACTCCTGAGGATGCATCTGATGATGATATAGTGATAGAGATAGATCCTGGAACAGCATTTGGCACGGGCTCCCACGAGACTACAAGACTGTGTATCGGACAACTCAAAAAATATATGAAGGGCGGAGATACGATACTGGATGCGGGAAGCGGAAGTGGAATACTTTCATTTGTATGTGAGAAGCTGGGAGCAGATCATGTGCTTGGAATAGATATAGACCCGATCGCAGTTGATGTGGCCGGAGAGAACCGGGACATCAATGAGATTCCTGCAGATAAGGTAAGTTTTATCTGCGGAAACGTCCTTGAGGATGACAAGCTGGTGGATTCAATAGGGGCAAATTATGATATAGTTGTCGCAAATATTCTTGCAGATGTCATCATACCCATGTCCGCTGTAGTACAGAAATTCATGAAGAATGATGGTATCTTCATATCATCAGGAATCATAAATATCAAGGAAGAAGAGGTCAGACAGGCCCTTCTTGCAAACAATTTTGATATAGTTGACACAGTGTATATGAATGACTGGGTGAGCTTTGTTGCAAAAAAACATAAATAAATGTTTGATTGTTTGCGAAGAATATTGTATAAAGAATATCGAAGTGTCCATTACATGGCTGTGCTATACTGAATGGATATATTGATATGAGAGGACTATGCAAAAAGTATGAATAGATTTTTTGTGGATATGGACGGCAGAGAAGCCGGCACAAGTATCACCCTGACAGGCGGAGATGTAAATCATATCAGGAATGTCCTGCGTCTTAAGCCGGGAGAACAGATCCTGATAAGTGATGGACGAGGACGGGACTATTATTGCAGGATATCAGATATTGACGGTGAACATGTTGTCGCAGATATAGAGGATGTATGTGATAATTTTGCCGAGCTTCCGGTTGAGGTGACGCTGTTCCAGGGCTATCCGAAATCGGACAAGATGGATCTGATAGTACAGAAGATGGTGGAACTTGGTGTACACCGTATAGTCCCGGTTTTCACAGCCAGAACTGTGGTTAAACTTGATGCAAAGAAGGCTGCGAAGAAGACGGAGAGATATAATCTGATCGCAGAGTCCGCAGCAAAGCAGTCTGGAAGGGGACTTATTCCAGAGGTGCTTACGCCGGTTACATTCGCGCATGCGATAAAGATGGCGTCAGAGCTGGATATGAACATAATCCCGTACGAGGAGGCTGAGGGACTTGAATACTCCAGGAAGGTTTTATCGGAGATACATGGGAAGAAAAGCCTTGGCATATTTATTGGCCCTGAGGGTGGATTTTCAAGGGATGAGGTGGAGCAGGCTATGGCGGCCGGTGCAAAGAGCATCACACTTGGTCACAGGATACTGCGCACTGAGACTGCAGGACTTGCAGTTATGTCTATAGTTATGTTTGAGATTGACAGAGATATTTAGAGTATTATAGAGCGAGGAAAAATGGAAGCATATTTTGATAATTCGGCTACGACTCCCGTATATCCGGAGGTCAGAGATCTTATGGTGAAGATAATGGAGGAGGATTATGGCAATCCGTCTTCACTTCATATGAAAGGCGTCACAGCTGCGAGGTATATAAAGGATGCCAGGGAGTCTCTTGCAGGAGAGATGAAAGTTATGCCTAAGGAGATCGTATTCACTTCTGGAGGAACAGAATCCAACAATATGGCTCTCATAGGCGGAGCACTTGCAAACAGACGCGCAGGAAACAAGATCATAACAACATCAGTTGAACATGCATCTGTTGGAAACCCGATGGAATTTCTGGCTGGCATGGGATTTGATGTTGTAAGGATAGGTGTTGACAGCAGCGGACAGATTGATATGGATCAGCTTATGTCGGAAGTTGACGATGATACTATTATTGTCTCGGTTATGTATGTGAACAACGAGATAGGAACAGTTATGCCAATCGCTGATATCGCCAGATTGATCAAAGAGAAGAATCCGAATGTGCTGTTCCATGTGGATGCTATCCAGGCATTTGGAAAATACAGGATCTATCCAAAGAGAATTGGTATAGACATGATGTCTATAAGCGGTCACAAATTCCATGGTCCAAAGGGTGTAGGGGCACTGTTTATCAGGGACAGGGTAAAGGTGAAACCAATTATATATGGCGGAGGGCAGCAAAGTGGGATGCGTTCCGGAACGGAGAACGTTCCAGGTATAGCTGGAATGGCTCTTGCAGCTGAGATTACGTACAATGGACTTGAAGAGAAGATGGAGCATCTGAGACAGCTCAAAGAGCATCTTATCTCTGAGCTGACGCAGATAGATGATGTGTATAGCAATTCAGGCGATGCCCCTCATATCGCCAGTATCACGTTTAAGGGTGTGAGGAGCGAAGTCATGCTTCATGCTCTTGAAGAGAGGGAAGTATATGTGTCTTCAGGTTCTGCATGTTCATCAAACAAGCAGCATGCCAGCGGCACACTGAAGGCTATAGGGCTGCCACAGGATAAGCTGGAATCAACACTGAGATTCAGCTTTTCGCCTGAGAATACTATGGAGCAGGTTGATTATGCAGTTGAGTGCTGTAGACAGCTTTTGCCCGTGCTTAGACGATATGTGAGAAAGAAATAGATGCTAAAGAGACAGATGCTAGATAAGAGTTAATTGCGGTATAAGATGGCATTAAGTTATAAGATATATCGCAATATCTAAATAAGGAGGACATATGCAGTACAAGGCATTTATGATAAAATATGCTGAAATAGGCACAAAGGGAAAAAACAGATATATATTTGAGGATATACTCTGTAAGAATATTAACAGAAAGCTCAAGCCGTATGGTGATTTTTTCATTCGCAAAGAGCAGGGAAGAATATTTGTGGAGTGTAAGTCAGATTATGATTATGAAGACGTAGTGAATGCTCTTGGCAAAGTATTTGGTATAGTTGGAATATGTCCTGTTGTTGTGGAGGAAAATACTGAGTTTGAAAACCTCAGACAGAGGGTTATAGACTATGTGGACAGAGCCTATAATAGAAAGAATTTCACGTTCAAAGTGTTTACAAGGAGAAATGATAAGACATATCCTATGACTTCCATGGAGGTCAGCGCAGAACTTGGACATTTCCTTCTTGAGGCTTATCCTGACCTTGCGGTTGATGTGCATTCTCCGCAGGAGATAATAAATGTGGAGATAAGAAAGGTTGCTTATATATACTCGATAACTATACCTGGTCCTGGAGGCCTTCCTGTCGGTACAAACGGTAAGGGTATGGCGCTCTTGTCAGGTGGAATAGACAGCCCGGTTGCTGCATATATGATCGCAAAGAGAGGAGTAGTTGTTGAAGCAGTATATTTCCATGCACCTCCTTTTACAAGCGAGAGAGCAAAGCAGAAGGTTATAGATCTTGCATGTCTTGTAGCTGATTACGCAGGAGCCATCAGACTTCATGTTGTCAATTTCGCTGATGTACAGATGGCGATATATGACAACTGCCCTCACGAGGAACTCACGATTATCATGAAACGTTATATGATCAAGATTGCTGAAGAACTTGCAGAAAAGAATGATTGTCAGTGTACCATAACCGGTGAGAGCATAGGACAGGTATCAAGTCAGACTGTATTCAGTCTGAATGTAATCAATCAGGTCAGCACTATGCCTGTGTTCAGACCGTGTATCGGTATGGATAAACAGGAGATTGTTGATATATCTGAGAAGATAGGAACTTATGAGACGTCAATTCTTCCGTATGAGGACTGTTGTACTACGTTTGTCGCAAAGCATCCTGTCACAAAACCAATCCTGTCTGCCATAGAGAAGTCTGAAGAGAAACTCACGGGTATAATAGAGCCTTTATACAGAAAGGCTGTGGATACGGCAGAGGTTATCATGTGCAGGGCAAAATAATATCTGCGGTTATGACATGTGTTAAGAGACTGTGATAGTAGAAGAAAAAGCAGTGAAACAAAAAAGAGGTGCTGCACATACAGCATCTCTTTATAATTGCTCTGATTCGATAAATGTGTAACTTAATCGATAACCTACTCTGCGATGTATGGCTTGAGAGTAGCCATGATCTCATCTAATCCGCTCTCAGCGTGGATGTTGAGCTCGATTGGCTTTGATATATCAAGACTGAATATACCCATGATCGACTTTGCGTCGATTACGTAACGACCTGATACAAGATCAAATTCTGCATCAAACTTAGCTATGTCGTTGCAGAAGCTTTTAACCTTATCGATTGAGTTCAAAGAAATCTTAACAGCTTTCATATTTAGTCCTCCTAACCCTTGTTATTAATGTACTGTAACCATTATATTTTTATAGATTGCAAAAGTCAATATAAGGAGTGTAAATTTGATGTTAAAAGGAAGATCAGTAGCTGCCATGACACTGGGCTGCAAGGTGAATCAATATGAGACAGACAGCATGCTGGATATGCTGAAAAATGCCGGGGCAGAGATCGTTGATTTTGACGAAAAAGCTGACATATATATAATCAACACCTGCTCTGTGACGAATATTGCGGACAAAAAATCCCGCCAGATGCTGCATAGGGCGAAGAAGAGAAACCCGGATGGAATTGTTATAGCCGCCGGATGTTATGTGCAGTCGGCAAAGGAGCTCCTTGAACAGGATGAAGCTGTTGATATAGTGATCAGCAACAATAAGAAGAAGGATATCACCCAGATAGTGATTGATTACATTAATGTGAAAGAGAAATCAGATAGACCAGTACATGCTGACAATAGTGCTGTAGAGTGTTTTGTCGATATATCAAAGGAATCTGAGTATGAAGAGATGGGAGGACATACGCCTGCGGAACATACCCGGGCTTATGTCAAGATACAGGATGGATGCAATCAGTTCTGTACATACTGTATCATTCCTTATGTCAGAGGAAGAATAAGAAGCCGTGAGGAGTCGGCGATAGTTGAAGAGATAACATCCCTGGCAGCATCAGGAATAAAAGAAGTGGTGCTTACGGGTATTCATATATCCTCGTATGGCAAGGATAAGAATTATGAGGGGGCACTTATAGATCTCATCGATGCTATCTCAAAAATCAAAGGAATCAAGAGGATACGTCTCGGATCCCTGGAACCGGGGATTATCACAGAGGAATTTGCACAGCGTATTTCAGCAAATCCAAAGGTGTGTCCGCACTTCCATCTGAGCCTGCAAAGTGGCTGTGATTCTGTGCTAAAACGAATGAACAGGAAGTACACCTGCGAGCAATACTTGGAAAAATGTGATATGTTAAGAAACGTATACAAAGATCCTGCGCTGACCACGGATGTGATAGTGGGATTTCCGGGAGAAAGTGATGCAGAGTTTGAGGAGACAGTAAAGTATCTGACCCGGTTAAATCTCTATGAGATGCATATCTTCAAGTATTCACCGAGAAAGGGAACTGTGGCTGCGGCCATGGATAACCAGGTGCAGCCTGAGGTCAAAAATGCCAGAAGTGATGTTCTGCTGGCTCTTTCTGAAAAAAATAAAAAAGCGTATGAGGCTGGATTTGAGGGGCAGGAGCTTGAGGTATTAGTTGAGGAAGTTGTCAGGAAAGACGGCAGCGTATACCTGAGAGGACATACGGAGAGATACATGGATGTGCTTATAAATGTCGGTGCAACAGATATTCCGGAAAGCTTCGTCAACAGTTTTGTGTATACAAGGTATACCCAGGATGGCGAATTATATCTTATCTGATCGGTATATGTTCCTTTACATTTATAAGAAATTATATTAGAATGGGAATGTTATATAGATGGTTCGCGAGATAATAACAAGATGAGGACGTGATTTGATGAATAATGAAAGTACACAGAATATTGCCCCTGTGAAAGATACCATAGTGGATGTGCGTGAGATCATAGGAAAGGTATATGAAGCACTTGCTGAGAAGGGATATAATCCTGTAAGTCAGGTGGTCGGTTATGTGATGAGCGGTGATCCGACGTATATCACAAGCTACAAGAATGCAAGAAGCCTCATAATGAAGGTCGAGAGAGACGAGATCATTGAGGTTTTGTTTGAGGACTATATTGAGAACAATTTCAAGTGATCGGGATAGAGGAAAAACATGAGGATACTAGGCTTAGATTATGGAACCAAGACAGTTGGAGTGGCGGTGAGTGATCCACTGGAGATAACGGCGCAGCCGGTTGAGACGATAGAGAGAAAATCGGCAAACAAGCTCAGACAGACACTGGCGCGTATTGAAGCACTCATACAGGCGTACAGCGAGCAGGGAGCGCAGGAGACAGTAGAGAAGATTGTTCTGGGATATCCGAAGAATATGAACAATACTGAGGGAGACCGCTGTGAGGCAACACAGGCATTCAAGGAGGATCTCGAGAGAAGAACCGGGCTTGAAGTGGTCTTATGGGATGAAAGACTTACGACGGTTGAGGCAGAACGCATACTTATTGAGAGTGGTGTCAGAAGAGAGAACAGGAAAACTTATATAGACAAGATGGCTGCTGCGGTAATACTTCAAAGTTATCTGGATTCCCGGTGTGGCGGCTGACTGTGAACGAATATGGTGCATACAGCACTGGAATATGAGGTAAGCATGGCAGAAGACAGAAAAAACAGTATTATATTTGAGACGGAAGATGGTACAGAAGCAGAATTCTATGTGGTTGAACAGACCACTCTTGGCGGCGTGAACTATCTGTTTGTAATTGACAAGTCGGATGACGAATCTTTTCTGATCCTCCGGGAGAACGGCGGAGCTGATACGGATGAGATGGCGGCGTACGATATTGTGGAAGATGAAAAAGAATTGGAGGCAGTTATCAGGATTTTTGATGAGCTGCTGGAGGACGTTGATTTGGAGGTATAAAATTGAATAAGAACAAGAAAGAGTCAGTGAAGATCATTCCTTTGGGCGGTCTGGAACAGATTGGAATGAATATCACTGCGATAGAGTACGAGGACTCTATCATAGTCATTGACTGCGGACTGGCATTCCCTGAGGATGATATGCTTGGTATAGATCTGGTGATTCCGGATGTGACATATCTTAAGGAAAACGCGGACAAAGTCAGAGGACTTGTAGTTACCCATGGACATGAGGATCACATAGGAGCTATTCCTTACATTGAAAAAGAGCTTAATATGCCTATCTATGCGACAAAGCTTACGATGGGCCTGATAGAGAACAAACTGAAAGAGCACAACCTGATGAACAACACAAGAAGGAAGGTTGTGAAGTATGGACAGAACATTAATCTTGGTGCATTCAGAGTAGAATTCATAAGAACAAACCACTCGATAGCTGATTCTGCGGCACTTGCAATATACACGCCTGCAGGACTTCTCGTACACACGGGAGATTTCAAGATAGATTATACACCTGTATTTGGAGGGACCATAGATCTCCAGAGATTTGCAGAGCTTGGCAAGAAGGGTGTACTTGCACTTATGGCCGACTCAACAAATGCAGAAAAGGAAGGTTTCACACAGTCTGAGAAGACGGTTGGAAGAACATTTGACAACCTGTTCAACGACAACAAGGATCACAGAATCATCATTGCCACATTTGCATCGAATGTGGACAGAGTACAGCAGATAATCAATTCTGCATATAAGTATGACAGAAAAGTCATAATTGAGGGCAGGAGTATGGTGAACATCATCACAACCGCCTCCGAGCTTGGCTATATAAATATACCAGACAACACACTTATAGATATAAGTCAGATAAAGAATTATCCTGATGAGAAGGTTGTTCTCATAACAACCGGAAGCCAGGGTGAGAATATGGCGGCGCTCTCAAGAATCGCAGCTTCCATACACAACAAGGTGGCGATTAAACCTGGAGATGTTGTTATATTCAGCTCACATCCTATACCGGGAAATGAGAAGGCTGTTTTCAAGGTTATAAATGAGCTTGAGGCGAAAGGCGCACACGTTATATTTGAGGATACTCATGTGTCCGGTCACGCATGCCGTGAGGAGCTGAAACTTATATATGCACTTACAAAACCGAAGTATGCCATACCTGTGCATGGAGAGTACAGACACCTTAAACGACATGCGGAACTGGCAGTCGAGATGGGTATTCCAAAGGAAAATGTCAAGATCATGACGACGGGAGATGTACTGGAGATCGGCGAGGATGTATTCAATGTGGTTGGCAAAGTGCCTGCCCAGGGTGTGTTTGTAGATGGCCTTGGAGTTGGCGATGTGGGTAATATCGTGCTTAGAGACAGGCAGCTTCTGTCTCAGAATGGTTTGATCATAATAGTTGTCACTTTAGACAGATACAGTAACCAGCTCGTCGCAGGACCGGATATAGTTTCGAGAGGCTTTGTCTACGTGAGAGAGTCTGAGACTTTGATGGAGGATTGCAGGATAACGTGTCAGGAGGCTCTTGACAGATGCCTGAGCCGCGGCGTGACTGACTGGGGAAAAATTAAGTCGGTTATCAAAGATGATATGGGAGAGTTTCTGTGGAAGAGGACTAAGAGAAGTCCTATGATCCTCCCTATAATCACAGAAGTGTAGAAGGGTGAGAATATGACAGATACATTGGAACTGAGCAGACAATTGAACGCGTGCATAAAGGATTCTGATGTGTACAAAAACTATCAGTATTGCAAAGACAAGTTAAGGCAGAAACCGGACAAATTGCAGCAGCTCATGGAATTTCGTAAGAAAAATTATGAAATCCAGAACAATGAAATGCTTGACAATCCATATGATGAAGTGAATAATCTATTCATGGAATATGATTCTATAGTCCATGATACTATAGTCAACGATTTCATAAGGGCTGAACAGAAACTTGTGATGATGATGAAGCTCGTGTATGAACAGATTGCTGACGATCTGGATTTTGACATCATAGAGGAGGACGTTCAGTAGTAAGCACATTTGCTGGAATGTATTTGTGAACAAGGAGAATAAATGTTATGGCTATTGATAGTGCAAGAAGTATGAAGAAGGTGCTGAGATTTCTTACAGGACTTCTCATAAATGTATGTATATTGTTCGTGCTGATCAAAGCGTTTTCATATTCATACGATTTTGCGTACCAGGTATTTGCGACGAAAGCGATGGATCCGGGAAGCAACAGGAAGGTTGCGGTACAGATTGTTCAGGATGAGTCGCTTCTTGATGTCGCAGATTCGCTGAAAAAGGCAGAGGTCATAGACAATAAATATGCGTTTATACTCAAGGTGAGAATAGGAGGTTATGCCAGTCAGATAAAAGCTGGCACATACCAGCTTGCACCGAGTGATACGAATAAGGAGATTATAGACATAATAACCGGAACAACGGATAATGGTTCGGACTCCGGTGGGGATGACAGCTCAGAAGAGAGCAGTGAGGAATAGGTGTATGATAACGGATGAGAGACTGGCATCGTTTATCAATTCCTTCAATACAGACTATGATGACGTTATAACGTCCATCAGAAAAGAGGCAGAAGAGAACAGAGTACCTATAATCAGACAGGAGGCGGGCGAGTTTATCAAGTTGCTTATCTTGATGAACAAGCCGAAGAAGATTCTGGAGATAGGTACGGCGGTAGGCTTTTCTGCCATTTTTATGAGTCGGTTTTTGGATGACGATGCACATATAACTACAATAGAGAATTATCCTCCAAGAATAGCAGAAGCAAAGAAGAATTTTGCAAGAGCAGGGGCTGAAAATAGGATAACCCTTATGGAAGGCGATGCTCAGGAGATACTTCCGGGACTTGATGAGCAATATGATTTTGTATTTATGGATGCAGCGAAAGGACAATATGGTTGTTTCTTTAGCGAAGCGGTAAGACTTCTGAAACCAAATGGCATATTGCTATGTGACAATGTGCTTCAGGATGGAGATGTGCTTGAGAGCCGTTTTGCTGTGACCAGAAGAAACAGAACGATACACTCGAGAATGAGAGAGTACCTGCATGATCTGACGCATGATCCGCGGCTGGATACTGCGATTCTCAATGTAGGTGATGGCATGAGCCTCAGTATGAAAAAATCTGGCTGGAGTGATGGAGGAGAAAAAGATGATAGATAAGAAACCAGAACTGCTTGTTCCGGCAGGAGGATTAGATACACTTAAGGTTGCAGTGGACTATGGTGCGGATGCGGTATATATTGGCGGACAGTCATTTGGACTTCGCGCCAAAGCTGATAATTTCTCTATAGAAGAGATGAGAAAAGGTGTGGAGTATGCACATGCACATGGAACAAAGGTCTACGTCACTGCGAATATATTTGCACATAACTATGACCTTGATGGCGTGAAAAAGTATTTTGGCGAGCTTGGATCCACAGGCGTGGACGCTGTGCTTGTGTCTGATCCGGGTGTATTTATGCTTGCAAGGGAGATCATGCCTGATATGGAGATACACATAAGCACCCAGGCAAACAATACCAACTACATGACATACAAGTTCTGGTATGAACACGGTGCGAAGAGGGTAGTGTCGGCCAGAGAACTTTCGCTTGCTGAGATAAAGGAGATAAGAGCGAATATTCCGGATGACATGGAAATAGAGTCTTTCATCCATGGCGCAATGTGTATATCTTATTCCGGAAGATGCCTGCTCAGTAATTATTTCACAGGCAGGGATGCAAATCATGGTGCCTGCACACATCCGTGTAGATGGAAGTATTCGATTGTTGAGGAGACCAGACCTGGCGAATATATGACTGTGAATGAGGATGACCGCGGAACATATATATTCAATTCCAAAGACCTTTGTATGATAGAGTATGTGCCGGAGATGGTTGATGCTGGCATAGACAGCCTGAAGATAGAGGGCCGGATGAAGACTGCTTTGTATGTCGCCACTGTGGCAAGGACATATAGGAAGGCGATAGATGACTACTTTGAATCTGAGAAGAAGTACAGGGCGAACATGGACTATTACAAGAGCGAGATAGCCAAATGTACTTACAGGCAGTTTACGACAGGTTTTTATTTCGGAAAGACTGATTCGGATTCACAGATATATGACAGTAATACATATGTTAAGAACTACACCTATATTGGAACTGTAAGGCAGACTGCGGAAAACGGATTCGTGTTCTTCGAACAAAAGAACAAGTTCACTGTGGGAGAACTTGTTGAGGCGATGGGATTTGACGGAGAGAACATAGAATGTACAGTCGAGGCGATATATAATGAAGATGGTGAGAGCATGGAGTCGGCGCCGCATCCTAAACAGCAGCTCCGTGTAAAGCTGGATAAGCCACTTGATGCAGGAATGATAATTAGAAGAAAAGAGTGACTTAAAGGGGTGGCTGGATTATTGATCCAGGCATCCCTGCAGTTTTTTTAAAGCTTTCTTTTCAATCCTTGACACGTATGATCTGGATATGCCAAGAAGCATGGCTGTCTCTTTCTGAGTCATTGGTGGGATGCTGCCCAGACCATATCTCAGGTTTATGATCTTCTGTTCTCTTTCGGTCAGAAGCTTTGTTATACAGGATGGGAGGGCTGTGAGATGGTCGGAGTGAATCATATTGTCCAGCGGGCTTGCGCTGCCCTCACTTATGATGTCCATTATGACGATCTCGTTTCCCTCTTTGTCAGTGCCGATTGGCTCGTACATGGACACTTCCCGGGATTTCTTTTTTTCCTGACGCAGAGCCATGAGAAGTTCATTTTCAATACATTTGGCTGCGTAGCCTGAGAGCTTGCAGCCTTTGTCAGGTTTGAAAGTATCGATGGCTTTGATGAGCCCGATGGTACCAATTGATATAAGATCCTCTGGATCTCTCACGGCAGAATTGTATTTTCTGGCAATATGGGCAACCAGACGCAGATTGTATTCAATCAGAACCTGGCGTGCGCGGTTGTCACCCTCTGCACAGAGCGCTATATACTTTTTTTCTTCATCGGGAGTTAAGGGATTTTTGAATGCTTCCATGATGATCATATGCTCCCGCTTGTAGTCGAAAAGAGTCGAAATACCTGAAAAATGTATACTCAACCTGATAATATTTTATGTTCATTGTGCATAAATAGTGCAAGTCCATATGTTAAAGTATCATTTTTCTGATAAAATTATAAAAAAATGTGCCAAAATATGTACAAAATGTTTAAAATGTGAAAATACTGTGATATAATACCTTTGATATTTTGAAAAACTAGGAAGATTGTGCATAAAAAAGGAGAGATAAGAGGAGGTTATACAGAGAATGCGATTAAGCGTGGGACGTAAGAAGATCAGAATTGGAGATGTTCTTGTAGCGGCAGGAGCGATAACGGAGGAACAGCTTCAGGAAGGACTTGCAAAGCAGAAGGAGACTGGCAGAAAGCTGGGTAATGCGCTTGTTGATCTTGGGTTTATAAGTAACGATATGCTGATCACCGTGCTTACAACTCAGTTGGGAATAGATTATATAGAACTCAAGGGTGCCAAGATTGAGGATAAAGTCATACATATGGTGCCGGAGAGCATGGTCACGAAATATCAGGCTATTCCTATAGAGGTCGATCCTGACAATCCGAATATCCTCAAGGTTGCCATGGCAGATCCTATGGATATCATGGCTATGGACGATATAGGACTTGTGACGAATCTTCAGGTTGAGCCTATGCTCGCCTCAGAAGAAGGAATTAAGAATGCCATAGACAAGTACTATGGAAGTGCACAGGCTATGGAGGCTGCAGAAGCATACAGACAGGAACAGCAGAATTCTTTGGGAGATGGAGACGAAGAGGATGGCAACGATGAGATTGATAATTCGCCTATCGTTCTCCTGGTTAAACAGATAATAGAAGGTGGAGTAAGGCAGAGAGCATCTGATATTCATATTGAAGCTCTGGAGAACAGTGTAAGGGTCAGATACAGAATAGACGGTGCGCTTAAACAGGTTATGTCGTATGATCTGAGTATTCTGCCTGGTATAACAGCCCGTATCAAGATCATCGGCGGAATGGATATAGCAGAGAAGAGAAAACCTCAGGACGGTCGTATCACCATCATGGTTGACAGAAGAGAGTTTGATGTCCGTGTTTCTATCCTCCCTACGGTTTTCGGAGAGAAGACGGTTATGAGACTTACATCCAAGGATGGTCTTACCAAACCTAAGAGTGCCCTTGGTTTCGATGCTGAACAGGAGAAGGTATTTGACAATATCCTCAGCAACCCACATGGAATTATCCTTGTAACGGGTCCGACAGGATCAGGAAAATCAACAACCCTTTATACGTCACTCAGTGAGCTGAATACAGAGGATGTAAACATTATCACTGTAGAGGACCCTGTCGAGGCGAATATAAACGGTATCAATCAGGTTCAGGTTAATAATAAAGCGGACATGACATTCGCAGCAGCTCTTAGATCTATCCTCCGTCAGGATCCGGATATCATCATGATAGGAGAGATTCGAGATGGTGAGACTGCGGGAATAGCAGTACAGGCCGCTATCACAGGACATTTGGTTGTATCGACACTGCATACAAACTCAGCTGCTTCAACCATCACCCGTCTTATAGATATGGGAATTGAGTCTTATATCGCTGGTGATGCCGTAGTTGGAGTTATCGCACAGAGACTTGTACGAAGACTGTGTACTACATGTAAACAGCCTAGACTTGTGGAGGATGAAGAGAGAGTACAGCTTGGTGTGTCAGCGGACGAAGAGGATGTAATCATCTATGAGCCACAGGGATGTCCGCTCTGCAATGATACCGGATACTCAGGGCGTATCGGTGTGTACGAGATGATGCCGGTTTCTAGAGAACTGCAGGCGGTCATAGCATCAGGTGCAACCGCAGACGTTATAGAGAAGCAGGCACTCAAGGAAGGAATGCTCACACTGAAGATGGGAGCTGCAAAGCATGTGCTTGACGGAATTACATCTATAGCGGAGATGAACAAGATAGTACACAGCACGGTAACAGTTGCCGAAGGTGTGGATATGGGAGAACTTTAAGATATATATGACAAAGATATATAATAATCGTAATTATTTATATATATGAAATTATTAATGCAAAAGGGAAAGGAAGGGACAAAGATATGTTAGACATGAAGGAATTGCTTGCCTTCTCTGTGGAAGCTAAAGCATCGGATGTTCATATAGCTGTAGGCATACCGCCGAAGCTCAGGATCAATGGTAAACTTACGGAGGTTGAAGTTCCACCTCTTTCACCATCAGATGCAGCCGAAGCTATAGCGTCTACCATGAAGGACAGACACAAAGCAATACTCCAGGACAGGGGAGAGGTTGACTTCTCATTTGACTCGCCAGAGACTGGACGTTTCCGAGTAAACGTATTCATGGACAGAGGAAACATGGCAGCCGCATACAGACGAGTTGAGACTCAGATCCCGAGACCGGATCAGCTGGGAATTCCAAGGGAGGTTGTTGAACTTTACAAGAGAAAGAGAGGACTTGTACTCGTAACAGGACCTACAGGATCAGGAAAATCAACTACACTTGCTTCTATTATTAATAAGGCGAATGAAAACCTGACAGACCACATCATCACGCTTGAGGATCCTATAGAGTACATTCACCATCACAATAAGGCGATAGTAAACCAGAGAGAGGTTGGAATGGATACCTTAAGCTATGCGAATGCACTTAGAGCTGCACTTCGAGAGGATCCGGATATCATCCTCGTAGGAGAGATGCGAGACCTTGAGACAATCTCCACAGCTATCACCGCAGCCGAGACCGGACATCTGGTATTCTCGACACTGCATACAATAGGAGCGGCAAGTACGATCGACCGTATCATTGATATCTTCCCTACAAACCAGCAGCAGCAGGTAAGAGTTCAGCTTGCGATGGTTCTTGAAGGTGTTATATCACAGTCACTGCTTCCGATAGCAAGCGGCAACGGCCGAGTGGCAGCATTCGAGGTTATGCTTGCTTCGCCGGCTATTCGAAGCCTTATCCGAGAAGCTAAGACTCATCAGATCCAGTCCACTATTCAGACAAGCCGTGCACTCGGAATGATAACAATGGATGATGCACTTTATGAATTGTATGCATCAGGCACAGTTACAAGAGAGATGGCCATGACATATGCTCAGGATCAGCAGTATCTGAGAAAAAAGATGAATGGCCAGTAAGATATGGTATAATGTATTGCAATATGGCGATATGTAGAATTATTGACAAGAAGCATTGTGCATTTGTTCCAAAAGTTAATGCGCCAATAATTAAATGTTGATAAAGTTTACATAGTATAGTAAGATATTTTACATATAATTTATGTTGCAATATTATGCTTTTAAAGTGTAAATGCAGGAAAGTTAAGAATATTAAGATTGGGTCGGAGGAGAGACAATGGCAGTATTTAATTACAAGGTTGTTGACAGAGATGGTAAGAACAAAAAAGGTACCATCGAAGCCCCAAACAGAGACGGCGCCGAGAAGAAGCTCAAGTCGGAAGGATATTCCATCATGAGCCTCACAGAGCAGTCAAGTCCATTGGGGAACATCGGATTTAAGAAAAAGGTTAAATCCAGAGATTTGGGTGTATTCTGTAAACAGTTTTCAGCGGTTATCAAAGCTGGTGTTACGATCATATCAGCGCTTGAGCTGATGGGAGATCAGATTGAGAATAAAACTCTCAGAAAAGCTATAGCAGATGCACGTACATATGTTGAGAAGGGTGGAACACTTGCGGATGCGTTCAGAGTGAATCCTGATGTATTCCCTCCTATCATGATCAACATGGTTGCCGCAGGTGAGATGTCAGGTAACCTGGAGATCTGCCTTGACAGACTTGTGGAACATTTTGAGAAGGATAACGCACTTACATCAAAGATCAAGGGTGCCATGACATATCCTATCGTAGTTCTCTGTGTTATGGTTATAGTTATTATAGTAGTGCTGGTAGCCGTTATTCCTAACTTTGCCAGCATGTTCGAGGATATGGGAACACAGCTTCCGCTTGCGACGAGGGCCATGATGGCTGCGGCGGATTTTGTGAAGTATAAGTGGTGGCTGCTCATCATCATAGTTGCAGCGGTTGTGTTTGGAGTCAAGTTCTTCAAGAAGACACCGTTTGGCGAACAGCTCTTCGCGAATATGGGACTTAAAGCTCCTATATTTGGACCTTTGAATGTCAAGACAGCATGCTCGAGATTTGCCAGAACCATGAGTACACTCATGGCATCAGGTATATCGATGATAGATGCTGTTGAGCAGGTTGCGAAGATGATGGACAACAAGATCATCAGAGACGGTCTCATGGATGCCAAGGTTCAGGTGTCAAAAGGTGTACCGCTTTCAAAACCACTCAAGGATATGGAGATGCTTCCACCGATGCTCTCAGCCATGACTAAGATCGGTGAGGAGACAGGTGATATAGAGGAGATGCTCAGCAAGGTTGCAGATTACTACGATGAAGAGGTAGAGGCGGCAACCAACGCACTGACATCAGCCATGGAGCCTATGATCATGGTTGTTCTGGCATGTATCGTCGGAATGATAGTTGCAGCCGTATATGGTCCTATCATGAGTATGTACGACGCCATGGATCAGTACTAGAAGGTATCATATAGAAGATATATGTTACTATAGAGCAAGACTTTCCTGGAAGTCCTGACCCGGAGTCTGGGGAAGACAGATTATGATTAAGTCCGGTAGTACGAGGATGCCGGTTTAATATAGTGCGAGAGCACAATATACAACAACAAACAACAAACAACTAAAAAGGAGAGTAAAATTATGAAGAAAAACAACAAAGGTTTCTCACTCGTAGAGTTAATTATCGTTATTGCTATCATGGCAATCCTTGCAGGAGCTCTTGCTCCAGCACTTATCAAGTACATCAACAAGTCAAGAAGATCAACAGATGTACAGAATGCTGATTCACTTAGAACAGCTCTTCAGACAGCACTTTCAGATCCAGATGCAGCAGATGCTAACGCAGCTAACAACAACGCAGTTCAGTCAGCAAGTACAATCACAAGCTCAGCAACAGATGCTTTCTTAAAGGAAGTTTACAGCATCGTTGGTAGCGCTTCACTTAAGACAAAGTACGCTCCTAAGGGTGGTCCTAACGCTGGACAGACATTTGGTTTCTCAGTAGATCAGGCAACAAACGAGGTTAAGGTTTTTGCCGATACAGCTGGTACATATGAGCTTTCACCATCAACATGTACAGCATGGTCTAAGTAATAGCTGGCGATAGTAAACACTATCTCGAGTAAACAAAAAGTGGATATATCGTGTGAGTTGATACTTATCACAACAATTTCATTCACCTCGTAAGAATATGGATGTGATGGTGTTTGACAGGATAGTATCCACACATAATAAAGCTTGTTACGCAACAGGTGCCATGGGTGCCTGTTGCATAATTAAGCTTTTGCAGTCAGGAGTGATATGCTTGCGATGACGCTACCAGACAAGCGGTGCAAAGCTCGCGGCAACGTAACTTATGGCGGCAACTGGCTTACTTAAGTAGAGCTGGTACTTATTTTTTTCGGCGAGTTTCTTCTATATAAAAGGGTCATTATGTGGAAGAGATGAACTATTAAAAGGGTGACAGAATGTTGACCTTTATTCAGCAGATTCTGCGGCAGCGGAATATGTTGTGACAATTTATGTGAATGGGGTGAACAGCGGTAAGCTGGTACTCAAGCAAATACAAAACTACTGATTAGCGAGGGAGGCTATTAAAATGGCGAGTAATAACAAAGTTTTAACAATCGACATTACAAATGAAAGTATTACAATCGTTGAAGTTACACCTTCAAACAAAAAACAGTCAACGATCCACAACGCTATCATCTTCGAGACACCGGAAGACGCCTATGAGGATGGAGTGATCAGAGACAAAGAGAGAATAGCAGAGGCAATCAAGTCTCAGCTTTCAGCAAATGGAATAACAAACAAGAACGCAATATTCGTTCTTACCTCTACAAAGATCGTTAACAGAGAGGTTCTTGTACCTTTCGTTAAGGAGAACAAAATCAAAGGAATTATTAATGCGAACTCATCAGAGTATTTCCCTGTTAATATAGAGGATTACGTGGTGTCTCACTCAGTTCTTGAGACAGTTACTGATGAAGAGAATAACAAGCAGCTTAGAGTCCTTGCAGTTGCTGCACCTGAGAATATGGTTAGATCATACTATGATCTTGCAGCTCTCGCAGGACTGAAAGTAGTAGCGCTTGACTATATTGGTAATGCAATGCTTCAGTTGATCAAGACTCAGACAACAGAAGCTATGACAACTATGGTAATCCAGTTGGGTAGCGAGTCAACCGTACTCAACATCGTAAAAGGAGATACACTCCTTCTTCAGAGAACAGTTCCATACGGTACCAACGTGGTAGTAAACGAAGTGATGGATGCAAAGGGTGTAGATGCAACTACAGCTATGACTCTTCTCCAGAACGAGAGACTTCTCACAGTTGATTTTGATGACAATGCCATAACAGGAGCATTCAGATATCTTATCAACAACATCGGCCGTGTGATGGACTTCTTCACATCAAAGAATCCTGATAAGCCTATAGACGATGTATTCCTCACAGGTGATGGAGCCCTTATAAAGGGAATCGATGGCTTGTTCAAGGTTCAGCTCAATGTATCGACAAGAGTAATGGATACATTGTACAATATCAAGTTTGATCCAAAGATTGACCTTAAGATTTATAACCCTGTATACCTTATGGTTCCGATCGGTGCTGCTTTTGCACCTATGGGATTTGAGCTTAACGAGGCTGGAGCAAAAGCTGGTGCTAGCAGTGTGGATACAACCCCACTTGTTATAGCGTTCCTTATCATCGCAGTTCTTGTTGCCGGTGGAGTTACAGCTTATTCATTCATAGCGAAGAATAAAGCTCAGTCCAAGCTCGACCAGGTAAACAGAGATATCGCTTCTATACAGGATATTGAGCAGATCGTTCAGGCTTACAATGATGCACAGAACATCTACATGGATGCACAGAACATGTACAGCTATACAGAGAATCTCAACGAGAACGTTGGAACTCTTATCACAGAGCTCGAAGACAAGATGCCAAAGGGAATCAGCATAACAGCTTTTAATTCTTCAGCTTCAAGCGTTGATTTCACAGGCAACACAAAGACATATGAGGATATAGCAGCGTTTGCAATTAACCTCAAGGAGATCGACTGTATAGACAACACATTCATCCAGTCAGTTACTGAGAACAGTGATGAGCAGTCAAAAGATGTTACATACGACTTCACAGTTACATGTGTATACAAGGATGCGAATGCTGATACTACAGAGGCAGCTGACGCAGAAGTATCAGTCAATTAAGGAGGGACGATTATGGACTCAATTACAAAGGGACAGAGAAATCTATTATTATTCATACTTGGTATAGCTATTCTCGTTGTACCAATCAGATTCTTCGCAATGGACAATTTCAGTGAGAAGAAGTCAATAGACAGCGAGGCAAATGAGAGACAGAATTATTACAATGATCTGCTTGCAAAGAATGCAGACAGACAGAAATATGTAGATGATACAGAGAAGTATAAGAGTGACTATGAGGCAGTCATTGCCCAGTTCCCATCAGAGCTGTATCAGGATAACACAATCATGTACTTACAGAATGTAAAGGATAAGTATAAGTTCAACTTCCCAACAGTAACCATGGGTGAGGAGACACTGTTCTACACACTTGGATCAGGTGCGGTAGGTGATGTAACAGTTGACAATACAGCTGCGGATGCTGCTGCAACTACAGCTGATGCGACTCTTGGTGATTCAGCAACTGCTTCATCAGGTTATAACTGCTATTCAGCATCATTCCCTGTATCATATGAAGGTGATTACAAGGATATCAAGGATGTGATTGACTACATCAAGAATGGTGAGAACAGAATGACACTTGATGAGGTTAGTATATCATTCAATGATCAGACAGGTAAGTACGAAGGAGATATGACTATCACTTCATACGCTGTAAATGGTGAGGACAGAACTACAGATCATGCTGATGTAAATGTACAGATTGGTACAAATAACATCTTCGGAAACCCAACAGTTAAGTCAACTACAACGACTACAACAACAAGCGCTGAGTAGATGTTAGAACACTGAATGGAGTGAATAAATTAAATGGTAAAATCAAATAACAAAGGCTTTAGTTTGGTAGAGTTGATAATCGCCGCAGCCGTGTTTGCCATTCTGGTTTACCCTATAACGAATGCTCTTATAGCGGCCACGAAAACAACGACTACTTCCACGAAGAAGCAGTATGCTGTTGAGAAGGCCGAGGAGATAATGGAGAATTTCAAGACCGCTGATCTTGGAGATAAGGTAGCACTTCCTGATGATAATGGAACCAAGACATATACATTTACAAAGGGAACATCATCATCAGATACCATTACACTTCCTGACTCGAAAGCCATATCATATACAAATACAGCGTATACATGTAACGATATTTCCATAGGAAAAAACTACGAGAAATATACAGCTACTGTAGAAGTAAATGATGCTGGATATCAGGTTCTGAAGAATGGTTATGTGCTTACAAGTCATGACGGCAGCAATGCTACATTCAAGACTGGTGAAGGTGGTTCAGCAATTCAGACAAATATAACTGAGTCAGGAACCATCAGAAATCTTGACAGCAAGCAGTCAGCGATCATTGTTGGTGCAACATACAACACCACAGCAGCGGGACACAATCTTGACAACCTGGCATATCAGTATTTCCTTGATGAGAAGCTTGCAATTCTCAAGGATTATGATGTGCAGTACAACCATTATCTTTCAGGTGGTGGAACCTTTGATGAGGATCACTTCCAGAAGAACACGACTATAAAGATTACAAAGCTTGGAAAGACATATACAGTTGAGTGTATAGTAGATTATACGGATTACACGAATGTTTCTGTTATCAGATCAAAATATGTCAATTCAGGAAAGAATGTATATAAACCATCAACTACATATGGAGATGGCGTAGTATATAAGAAAGAGTTTGAGAACGAGATACCTCCTATATATCTGCTGTATGTACCTGCGATATATAATGGTGCGTACTGTACAACAGACAACATCACAGTAGATAAGGCTGGAATCTCAGACGACGCAAAGGTATATGTATTTGAGTCAACAGCAGAGCTGAACAGCACATACAGAAAGATTATCTGTGAGCAGTTCGGTGTCAGCAAGGTGGGGGATCTCACATATACAAATGCATCTAAAAACACAAAGATGAAGGATGTAAAGGTCAGAATGAAGCTTGCAGCTGGAACTGATACAACGGGACTTGATATTTTTGCAAACTTTGACTTTGACAACGATAATTCAGATTTCAATGTAAAGAACTTGGATGCTGATGAGAGTGGCAATATATATATGTATGAGATAAAAGTCACACTCACAGACAGTGATGGTAAAAAGACAGTAGTTACGGGAACAAGGGGGAAATAGCAGATGATTAAGAGATTAAAACGCAAGCTTAAGCATACTGATGATCATGGATCAAGTTTCGTCCTTGTAATCATTGCTACAACCTTCATGTGTATACTTGCAGCAGCACTCCTCATGGGTGCCTACATGACATACAAGCTGAAGTATTATAAGCTGAACAGTCTGAACAACTTCTATGAGGTTGAGACCGCTCTTGATGAGATATATGCAGGTGTAGGTGCTGCGACAAATGAGCACCTTTACTCAGCATATACAACCACTGCGGAGCTTGTCGTTGTATACGATACAAAGAAGAATGAGTATACAACAATAGACAATGATGAGGCCAATGAACTGTTCAAAAAGCTTTTTATGACAGGTTTCATAGCAGACGTAAACTATAAGAACATCAGGAATGTGACAGATACGTTCCAATCATTTATATCTAATGAGTATGATGCCTCATTAAATCCTAACGGTGTAAAGCTTGATACTTCCAACCTGAAACTCATATATACAGATGAGGCTGGAAAGAAGTCAACACAGTATTACACTGCGAAGGGAACAACGAAGATAGAGAGAGAACCGGGATTCTCAAATGATAAGGTTAAGGATGTAACATTCAAGAATGTATGTCTGAAGAGATCGATAGCTCTGTCAGGTGCCGAGGCTGCAACGACATCCGGTACATATGAGCAGTCTATCACAACAGATATAGTTCTCTCTGAACCGGAGTACAATGTATCGTTTGATTCAAGCAGTACAACAACCAATTCTCTGTATGAGTATGCAATCCTTGCAGATATGGGTCTTGAGGTAGGCGATGATGATGATACAATGGCAACAGATCTTCAGATAAAGGGAAACATATATGCGGCCAGTGATTACTATAACAAGGATTACAATGACGCTGCGGCTACAAAGGTAACTGGAAAGTATGACAGAACAGGTGCTACAAAGTGGGGCAGCACCATCGACAGTACCTATTCAGGAATCTTTGCAAATGGTAAGAACACAAAGCTTACACTTAACTCAGATGTTGTTATCTGCCCTGGATCACTCGCAGCATACAACGGAGCGCAGGTAAGCGTGTCAGGACGTTCTGGTACTTTGTCAGAACTCTGGACAGACAATATTGTTATCGGCGGTAAAAAGAACGGAACGATCAAGGCAGCTGCAAATGCATATGTATTTGATGATTCCGAGCTCAACGCTGAGAATTCAAGCCTTATGTTTACACAGGGTAATTACTTCGGCTACAGCTACAATGCCAATGATACAAGAAGTCTTAATTATCTCAGAAAAAATGGATGGCTTGCAACAGGATATAAGCTCAGATCACATTTTAGTGACAGTGCGATCATAGTAAATGGTAAGGATTCAACACTTGATCTTGAGAAACTCAACTCCCTGTATATAGCAGGTAAGTCATATATCGAGTTCTCAAAGATTGCAACATCAAGTCTTGCAGAGGATCAGACAGAGATCACTGTTGATGACAACGCAGATTATGCATTCACATCTCTTACAGATTATTCAACAGGTCAGTCTCTCGATGTAAAGACAAACCAGTTGATGTTCCTTACGCAGTGGGCAGTAGTGCCAAATTCCGAGCAGACAGATGATGATACAGGAATCACAACAGTTCAGCTTAGATTCCCTAAGACATTATCAGCGAGCACAACAGATGTAACAGATAGAAATCTCAAGATAGAAGAGATGTATAAGGTGTTTGAAGATCCTGAACAGAAAGAGCTCCGGGTGTCAGCTATCAAGCAGACGGTTTCGGGTCATGACTACTATTATCTCTACATTGAGCCAGGTGAGGATTCAAATGGAATAAGCAATGCAGAAAAATTTGTAGATACATACTATGATCTTCTTGGCGACGCTTTAAATGGTGATTATTACACAGACACCCTTAACTATAATGTGAGAAATTATGAGAATTTCCAGGTTAAGCTTGTTCTTCCTACAGAGGATAAGATCAATGCCAGTGGCGCTGTGACTGATCAGAACAGTGATGATACATTGTTCCTCAGAAAGTCAACAGACACGACAATGGATGTATCAAAATCTTTTGAGAATGCATCTACAAGCAAGGTATTTTCAGGAATACTTGGAAATAAGGGCACTGATGTGAACAAACAGACACTTAATGATCTCAAGGCAGACGCACTTAAGCTTGCTGGTTCTGCAACTTCAAGTGATGAAGAGCAGACAAGTACATT
>OGXW01000631.1_pt1 | contig 26777 bp, 21 predicted proteins | sample 1576341 | NCBI WGS metagenome assembly OGXW01 (sample SAMEA3541592, study PRJEB24748) | human gut metagenome | biome: human gut; feature: human-associated habitat; material: faeces | place: China | collected 2012
AATCAAGTATGGTCTGGAAGAAATCGCAAACGTTCTTCTAAGACCGCTCTACAAGCCGAAATTCGATGTGTTCAAATTTTTGTCATGTACTTAAATAATAGTTAACATTTAAATTGGCCGGCAAACCTAATTCATAATACAACCTGCTTATATTATTCATGTTATATGTTGAATCTGCTTCTGACTCCGGATTAAGAAGTGACTCCCAATCCATTGTCCAACCGTTATCAGAATACACATTAGCTTGCAAAGTTGCAAAATACATTGCCAACGTTGGGACTATATCCCAACAATAGGCATCTGAACCATATACTATTTCTATTTCACCCGTAAAAGGCAGAATATTTAGCCAATGTACAGGTACCATTCCTTCTTGCGGGTACTGAGATGGAAAATCTACATACCAGTCACGTATTGTTTTTACAGAATCAAGAACTGGATGACTACCATCAGCACTAAGTTGCGCTTGATACATCTTCTCTATTTTAACCTTTAAATCGCGAATTTCACCTGTTGTAGCCTTAGATAATGAAGCCAAAAATTCACGTATCATAGCTTCTCGTCGTTCATACAGGTACAAATATTTTTCGCCTATATATGCTTCCCATGCATTGGCATCAGGCTTTGGAGTATATTTTATATATGGATTTTTCAGAAAATTCCTTCCTTTGGAATACGCCAATAGATCAGGAAGATTCTCGTCTACACTTACTACCATTGAACCCTGTTCATTCGCAAAGTCAAAGACGTATGCGTAGATGGAATCATTGGCAGCCGTCGGCACATCTTCGTATCCAGGTTCCGGCTGATCAGGACCAAAAGGATTCGTATCAGGAGTTACGAGAGCGGTGTCAGAATACCACAGTGGGTAACTGTTGTCTACTATCTATCGGCATTCCGGCCGACATGCGTTTGCCGGTGGCAAACGTGGAAGGGTACAGAGCAAGCATTTTTGCGTATGCTTTCTCATAGGAGGTTTGGATGTACTGGGTTCGCTGTACATCTTTTTGCTCTTGGACAATATCCATGACAATGTCATCGTACGAACATGCTGAGAGGATGAAGCCGATCAGCAACGCAAGAAAAATAATAACTCTGTTTGTTGTATACATTTTTGGTTGGTTTGATTTTTGGTTCGCTATTTTAGGAAAAAATTTATTATTCGTTTGCAAATTTAAACTAAAAAATTTTAACACCCAAAAGCTCTTTTGTAATTTAATACTCATTAACTTTTGACTATCTTTTTGCATGGACAATCGCAACAAACACTTTTAAGTACCTTAAATTCCAGATGTATTTGACAGGAAGGCTTAAAGAATAGAATCGTAGTCTTTCCTTTTCGGTTCGTTCGGATAAAGATTATAGGAAACGAGCCCACAAATTATTATGAGCTCGTTTCCTATGTTGTTTACTCCGTTTCTGCGGCTTGTATTACAGCGGTCTAATGTCCAGCAGTATCTTGAGGTCGCTGTTGCGAATATTGGTCTTGCCATTGTCAAATATCATTATCATGCCTAAGTGCCATGGCTGTAAATAATAGTAAGACGGCCTTTCCTTAACTATAAGGTAGATACAGCTCATATCTATGAGGTTGTCGCCTCCACGCCTGTTGAATTCCGTAAGTTCCATTTCCTTCCATGGAGAAGTGGTGCCAAGACCTTCCCAGGAATATCCGTTCTTGATATAATCGTAATACGTGCGGTAACGTATTTTGAAAAGCGAAGAGCAATCGCTGTTTAACGGATAATTTTTATTATAGGGTGGCATCCGTGGATCTTTCGGATTATAAGTGATTAAGGGAGGCTCGGAGGTGTATTTGTCTTCAAGCGTGAAACTGATGCTTGTAATGCCATAGGGATGAGGTCTGTATGGATATTGGGTTCCATCAAACACTTGACTCTCACAATGAGTATCACCATATTTCTCCAACAGTCTGTTAAAATTATGACTGTTGTTCTCTTGATTGTAAGTTTTACCCACAGTTACTTTAACCTTTGGCCCTGTGCCCATTACATTCGCATTGTAATCAATGGCTTCGTAAGACTGCACTCCTACTATTTGAATAACATTGCCGTATAGGTCAACTTTCAGATCCTCGTTCAATGTTTCAGTTGATTTGAAATTGTACGTCTCGAGGAATTCGGATACCAGCGAAGAATATTGCTTCTTCTGTTCGGGGGTATCTTCATTGTCATCCGAACAACTGTTCAGAGACACAGCTGCAATTAACAGCAATAGATATCCTATTATATTTCTTTTCATTTTCGGGGAGCTTTTAAAAGATTCCAGTTAGGGAACTCAGTAAGAAAACCAGTGTTGTAATCTTTCATAATGTTCCACAGTCTGTCCCACATTAAAAACGGAACAGGTTCACATCTGAATTTGCAGACAGTTCCGTCAGCATATTTCAGTTCTATTAAATAGCGATTGTTTGCTTCAATAGTCTGAAGTTCCTTTGGCAGATGCAACTTTATGTTGTTCATATCCACCAATTTTTTATCCCCTAATCTATTGAAATCCTCAATAGACATCTTATAGATAGGACCGGGTTTTTCGATTCCTTTCCATGAATATCCGTTTTTGATGAAATCATAGTACGAAACATACGAGATTTCAAAGTATTTTGAACACTCTTCATTCTCCACTAAGTTCAGAGCCTCATTTGCATCATCAATGAAAATATTGATTGTGCTGACCGGAATAATAGAGGGACAATAATTCCATGCTTCTTCAGGAAGGTTTTCAGGAGCACAGGTATCGCCAATTTCCTGAAGCGTCTCAACAAACAGTTTTGGACGACTGGCGTAGTCAATACTTTCACCTTGGCCTATGATTGTGAAATCAAGAATTCTGATTTCGTCAATCATATTTGTTTTCTCATTTTTCACGAATTCGACATTAAAGTCCGACTGCTGGTGAAACAGAGACTGAGGAGCTATGAACTCGGTAATCATTGACCGAGGAGCATCCTGAATTGGCTTCGGATCATCGTCTGATGAACATGCGCTTATGCATAGCACAAGAACGCATGAGATCAGAAAAATCATTTTTTTCATATTGATTAAGTTTTTGGTTGTTGGTGGCTTTTACTATTCAGAATTATCAAATCATTTCAATTTGCAACTCCAAAAAGTCATTGCTCTGACCTTATACAACTATAGTCGCGTACAAGCCTTTGAAATTATTGAATAGTTTTTAGCACAACAAGCTCTTTATATAACTTATTCACACTCGGAGGCGCCAGTAATGAATATGGATAACTGAGCTTTTTAATTATACTGGAATAGTTAGGATCAAACAGAGCCCAATTGTAGTAAGCATCCGGGAAGAGAGTATTAGCATCTATATGCTGAAACTTAACGCTTACAAAATACTCTTGGAAATCTCTTCTTATATCCGCGTGATTATAGTATTTACAGCAATGACTGATCTCTTACTTCATAATCGTCGATAAGGAAACTTAACACTTCCTGGTCGTTTTTACTTTGTGTCAGACCTCTGACAAAACAGATTGCAGGTCGGCCATTATCTATCTCATCCCAAATGGCCCACAGAGGATGCTCGCTTTCGTATACTCCAACGTTTGAAACTTTATACTTTTCAAGCAAACCCGAAACTCTGTTACGTACCTCCATGGTCTAATTCTGAAAATAATTAACAGCGAGATTTTCAGGACGCCCCAACTCATAATATAGACGGGAAATGTTATCTATAATCTGTGCTGAATCCGCTTGAGCATTTGGATCAAGAACCAAATCCCAGTCCATAATCCAGCCATCTTCAGCCTGAACTTCGCCTCGCAGTGTTGCAAGATACATACTTATGGTTGGAATTATATCCCAACATTGTGCATTTGACCCATATATCTGTTCTATTTTCGACGTGAAAGGTGGTTTGTTGAACCAATGAATAGGAATCATTCCATCAGGCACATATTGACCCGGTTCAGAAGTATACCAATCTCTAATGACTTCTATTTCCTTAAAATTAAGGTCACTCCATGTTCCATCACCTTGTTCAGCCTCATAAATCTTTTCAATGTCAGCTTTCGCTATTTCCGCTTCATAAATCATAGAGGCAGCAAAATTCGCCAATTGCGAACGTATCAAATCTTCTTTCTTTTCAAACAATCGTTGAAATTCCTCGAAAATAGTTTCCCATACTTCGTTTTCACTCGTGTAATTAAAACGTACGAATGGATTCTTGAGGAAGTTTCTGCCTTTCGTATAGACTAACAAGTCCGGCAGGTTTTCATCCACGCTTACTACCATTGAACCCTGTTCATTTGCAAAGTCAAAGACGTAAGCATAGATGGAATCATTGGCAGCCGTCGGTCCATCTCCGCCTCCAGGCTGATCAGGTCCGTTAGGATTCGGATCAGGAGTTACGAAAGCGGTGTCCGAATACCACAGCGGGTAACTGTTGTCTACTATCGGCATTCCGGCCGACATGCGTTTGCCGGTGGCAAACGTGGAAGGGTACAGAGCAAGCATTTTTGCGTATGCTTTCTCATAGGAGGTTTGGATGTACTGGGTTCGCTGTACATCTTTTTGCTCTTGGACATTATCCATGACAATGTCATCGCACGAACATGCTGAGAGAATGAATCCGGTCAGCAGCGTAAGAAACATTAAAAGTCTTATTCTTTTCATGATGGTTAATATTAGTTTTTGGTTCGCTTTTTGTTATAAAAGTTTAATTATTTCGTTTGCAAATTTAAACCAAATAATTTTAACAGTCAATAGCTCTTTTGAAATTTAACATACTTCAACTTTTTAACTATCATTTTGCAATGAAAATCGCATCGAATCCTCTTTCTCATCTAATATCCTATATCAATTTGACAGAGTTATTCTGATTAAAATAAGCTCCGAGCCCATCTTTATGGAATTAGGTTGTCATCAATAAAACTTTTTCCTCAATATTAGACCCAATAAGATTCCATCGATAATCAACAAAAAAATCTTTCCTCATATCTCACAAGGCTCTGTTGGAAACAGCCGGCGAATCCAATCTGCAGAGCCGGCGAATCCAATCTGCAGAGGCGAATCAATATCATATTATCCTTACAGACCCAATTTACAGACAAACGCTATTATCTATATAATGAATCGGCAAAGGCAACGATATTTGCATAACCCTCGCAATTGTATTATCTTTGCAGGCGGAAAACTATACAGCAATCTTGCTGACATCATGGAATACAATCACCGCGAAATAGAAAAACGCTGGCAGAAACGCTGGCAGGAAGAGGGCGTGTATAACGTCCGCGAAGACATCAACCGACTGAAGTTTTATGTGCTCGATATGTTCCCCTACCCCTCGGGAGCAGGTTTGCACGTGGGCCATCCGTTAGGATATATTGCCTCCGACATCATTGCCCGTTACAAACGGCAGCAGGGGTTCAATGTGTTGCATCCCATGGGCTTTGACGCTTACGGCCTGCCCGCTGAGCAATATGCCATTCAAACCGGCCAACACCCCGAAATTACCACCGAAACAAACATAAAGAGATACAAGGAACAATTAGGTCTCATCGGCCTCGGCTACGACTGGAACCGCGAAGTGCGCACCTGCGACCCGGAGTATTATAAATGGACTCAATGGGCCTTCATGCAGATGTTTCAAAGCTGGTATGACACGGAGTTACAGCGTGCGCGCCCCATACAGGAGCTTGAGGACTATTTCAAGGTAAACGGCACATGCGGTTTGCATGCCGCCGGCAGCGAGGAGCTGAATTTCTCGGCTGACGAATGGAACAGCATGAACGCTGAACGCCGAGCCGAGGTGCTGATGAATTACAGGCTCGCTTTTCAGGCCGAGACAATGGTGAACTGGTGTGCCGAGTTAGGCACCGTGTTGGCCAATGACGAGGTGAGCGAAGGCGTGAGTGTGCGCGGCGGATTCCCCGTGGAGCAAAAGAAAATGAGGCAATGGTGTCTGAGGGTTTCAGCATACGCACAGCGTCTGCTCGACGGTCTGGAGGAGCTGGACTGGACCGACAGCCTCAAAGAAACGCAGCGCAACTGGATTGGCCGCAGCGAAGGCGCCGAGATGCGATTTGCCATTGCCGGCAGAAACGACCTGGAGCTTGAAATCTTCACCACACGCGCCGACACGGTTTTCGGCGTTACTTTCATGGTATTGGCTCCGGAAAGCGATTATGTGGCTCAGGTAACGACTCCCGACCGCAAAGAGGCTGTAGAGGAATATCTGCGCGAAGTAAGTCATAAGACCGAACGCGAGCGCCAGATAGATAAGAAGGTCAGCGGCGTATTCACCGGCTCGTATGCCGTGAATCCCATGACAGGCAAGCAGATTCCCGTATGGGTAAGCGATTATGTGCTGGCCGGTTACGGCACTGGCGCCATCATGGCAGTGCCGGCACACGACTCGCGCGACTATGCCTTTGCCCGTCATTTCAACCTCCCCGTGATTCCGCTTATCGAGGGAGCCGACGTAAGCGAAGAGAGCTTCGACGCCAAAGAGGGCGTGATGATAAATTCCTGCGGTCCGGAGCTGAACCTCAACGGCCTGCAGGTAAAAGAGGCCATTGCAAAGGCCAAGAAATTCATTGAGGAAAAGGGCATTGGCCGCGTAAAGGTCAATTATCGTCTGCGCGACGCTATCTTCAGCCGCCAGCGTTACTGGGGTGAGCCCTTCCCGGTATGCTATCGCAACGGCATAGCGGAACTGATTCCTGAAGACCAACTGCCGCTCAAACTGCCGCAGATTGACAGCTATCTGCCCACCGGCGAAGGTGAGCCTCCGCTGGCAAGGGCAAAAAACTGGCAGACGGCCGACGGCTGTCCCTTAGAGGTATGCACAATGCCGGGATTTGCCGGCAGCTCGGCATATTATCTGCGCTATATGGACCCGCACAACGACCATGAGCTGGTGAGCAAAGAGGCCGATGAATACTGGCGTCAGGTGGATCTCTATGTGGGAGGCACTGAGCATGCCACCGGCCACCTCATCTACTCGCGGTTCTGGAACAAGTTCCTGTTCGACAAGGGTCTGGTGGTAGAGCAGGAGCCTTTCCGCAAACTGGTGAATCAGGGCATGATACAGGGCCGCTCAAGCTTCGTTTACCGCAAGAAAGGCACCAACACGTTTGTGAGCAAAGGCCTCCGCAAACAATATGACACAACGCCCATAAGAGTAGACATATCGCTGGTGAACAACGATCTGCTCGACATGGAAGGCTTCCGCGCCTGGCGCCCGGAATTTGCCGATGCTGAATTCATCACCGAAGACGGCAAATATGTATGCGGCTATGCCGTGGAGAAGATGAGCAAGTCGATGTTCAACGTCGTCAATCCTGACGATATAGTAAACCGCTATGGCGCCGACACACTTCGTCTGTATGAGATGTTCCTTGGACCGTTGCAACAGAGCAAACCCTGGGACACCAACGGCATCGACGGCGTAAGCCGTTTCCTCAAGAAGCTCTGGGCTATGATGGAACAGAGTCTGAGTGCCGAAGCCAAAGAACCCACCGAGGCTGAGCTGCGCACCATCCACAAGCTCATTCGCAAGGTAACCGACGATGTGGAGAACTTCTCCTTCAACACCTCGGTGGCTGCCTTCATGATAGCTCTCAACGACCTGCAGAAGCAAAAATCGGCAAACCGGCAGATTATGGAGCTGTTTGCCCGCGTATTGGCCCCCTTCGCCCCGCATATTGCTGAAGAATACTGGCATCGCCTGGGCAACGAGGGTTGGATGGAAGATGCCGCCTGGCCGGAAGCCGACGAGAAATATCTCAAGGCTGAGTCTGTGCGCTATGCAGTGAGCTTCAACGGCAAGACGCGTTTCACCCTTGACCTGCCCGCCGACCTCGACAAAGCGGAAGTGGAGAAAAGAGCCCTCGAAGCCCCCGAAGCTGCCAAATGGCTCGACGGCAAAACGCCCAAGAAGGTGATTGTGGTGCTCGGCAAGATTGTTAATGTGGTGCTCGGCAAATAACATTTTTTTGTCATTTGCCCCAAAACCCCGACGGCAATAAAAAAGCATTAATACCGTTAATAGAACGATGAGGGAAATAGTCTTTGCCACAAATAACCCGCACAAGTTGCAGGAGGTTCGGGCCATAGCCGGCCCGCAGCTCACCATAATAAGCCTTGCCGACATAGGCTGCCACGAGGAATTGCCCGAAACGAGCACTACTCTTGAGGGGAATGCACGCCAGAAGGCAGAATATGTGCGCGACCATTATGGCATAGACTGTTTTGCCGACGACACGGGTCTGATGGTAGATGCCCTCGACGGCGCTCCGGGAGTCTATACGGCGCGCTTCGCCGGCGAACACTGCTGTCCCGACGACAACATAGACCTGCTGCTGGAAAAACTGCGTGGCGAAACCAACCGCCGCGCAGAATTCCGCACAGTAGTGGCTCTGGCCGCCACCGACGGCAGCTGCCGAACCTGGAGCGGCAGTGTGGAAGGAGACATAGCCGAAGACCGCCTCGGAAACGGAGGCTTCGGCTACGACCCCATCTTCATACCCCGCGAATCAGGAATCAGCTTTGCTGAAATGGGTCCTGACGCCAAAAACAAAATCTCTCACCGCGCAAGAGCCATTAAAGCTTTCCTGGCGGGTATTGATAAATTTTAAATTGTTTGTTTCACTTTTCGAACAACTTTTAGAGCAATGATAAAGAAATTTGTCTTAGGTCTTATTTTACTCATAGGAGCCGCAGGTATGTATGCGGCCGACGGAGACTGGAAAATTCATGCCAGTTTCGACAACTATTTCCAAAACGTATATGAAGGAGCCGACAAAGTATACATCATAGCCTACGGCCAGATGTACAACCCCAACAACGGCACATACAACAAGCCCAAAGGCGAGGTGTTTGTGCACGACAAAGCCACGGGCGAGACTCTTTCGTATAATGCCCGCAATTACCTTTCGGGCAATATTATCCAGACTGCACAGTATAACCCCATGAAGGGCTATCTCTGCATAATTTACAACGACGGCAACATCGACCTGCTGTATGACGATGACAAGGTGGTCAATATCCCGTCGCTGAAGAATACGACGCTCAACGAATCAAAGACCGTAAACAACATATCGTTCAGCCTTGACGATAATTTGATTTATCTGGCCACAAACTTCGGCTTCATTGTCATTGACCCCGAAACGCGCCGTATCAACAAAGCCAAGAACTACCATCAGGCCATAACCAGTATTTGCCGTGTGGGCAAAAAGCTCATTCTCACCGACAATTCTAAATACTATATTCAGGATTACGACAAGGCTTTGCTGTCGCTCAACGACTTCAATGTCATTCAGCCCTCACAAAGATTGGACATTGTCATGCCCCTTACCGAAAACCGTATATTGGCCATCTGCGCCTGGTCAACGGGTTATTTCCAGGTTAACGAAGACAACACTCTGAAGTATCTGGGCAGCGTTGAAACGAACCTGCGTTTCCCGTCATATTCATACGGCAAAAGCGGCTATACCTTGTCGGGCACATGGGCCATCGGCACCGTTACTTACGACCTCTCAAAAATCGAGACATGCGGTCTGCCAAAGGATGAACTCATGAACTTCCCCATCAACTCATACGACTTTACCAACTACTACACAGCTATTGACCGTAAAGGCGTACGCAAATATACCCGCGACGGTTTGAACGGTTGGGGCACGAAGTTTGGCGCCGAGGAAATATTGTCGAGACCCAATTCACCTTCTCCCTTCCTGAGCGAGTTCATGTGTTATTCCGACAAATATGGCCTGATGACCCAGAATGAGTCAGCATCGCCTCTCTCGTCCGACATAAGCAGTTATCCCACCCTTATCTCAGGACTGAAAAACGGTGTATGGTCCAATTACGGACCCGTATATCTCAATTCGCCTTATGCCGGTGTACACACCAAAGCAAAAGGTCTTGTTCAGGATCCTATCAACCCGGATCTTTTCTATTCGGGCTCATACGGTCAGGGTTTGCAGATTATGGATATTGCCAATCCGAACAACACCGTGAACATTGGTGTAAAAAAATCACCGGCATCATATCTGCCAAATTTCTATGCGATTAAAGACACCGCTGTAGAAACTGCCACAAATAAAGGTCTTAAAACTTATATGAGTTTATCGGAGCCGGCTTTTGACAATGATGGGAACTTATGGGTAGCAAACCATAATCTTGCCGATTCTGACCCTCTTCAGGCTGTTCTGGTATGGCCGGCAGCGACTCTCAAAGCAAAAAAATATTCGGATGTGGTGCAGATTAAGACCGGTTTCTCCACTTCACACGATAACAGAATTCTGCCTCTCAAGGCTGCTGTAAACAAGAATCTGGTGTTAGTGATTCCCACTATCCTCTACAATCCTCCAATGCTGTTGCTGGATCACAAAGGCACTCTTGAGAATTGCGAAGATGACCGTCAGCAGGTTCTTTCGGGCCTCTACAACCAGGATGGCGGAGCCATTACGCAAGACAACATCTATTGGGGCTATGAGGATCCCAACTCCGGCACGGTATGGATTGGTACCAGCTCAGGTCTCTTCACCATACAGCCGTCGAAGATGTTCGACAATCCCACCTCGGCACGCCGCATCAAAATAAGTCGCAACGACGGCACCAACATGGCCGACTATCTGCTCGACGGCATTGATGTACGCGCAATCACCGTTGACGGCAACGGCAACAAATGGTTCGCAACCTTTGGCGCCGGAGTAGTGCAGACAAGTCCCGACGGCACTCATGTAATGCGCCAGTTAACGACCGAGAATTCATATCTGCCCAGCAACGAGACGTTCCAGATTTGCTACAACAAAGAGTCGAACTCTATGATGATAGGCACAGCCGACGGCATCGCGGAATACTTCCTGCCCGGCTCGTCAACAGGCAGCGGTTTCGACCAGGTGAAAATCTATCCCAACCCCGTACGGCCCGACTTTATCGGCTATATCACCATTGAAGGCCTGCTTGACAATGCACTTGTGAAGATTTGCGACTCGGAAGGCAATCTGGTGAAAGAACTCGGCTCCTCGCTCAACGGCGTGGTGAAATGGGATGGCACCAACATCACCGGCGCAAATGTGAATTCGGGTGTGTATTACGTATTCATGAGCCAAAAAGGCGAAAATGCCTCTGAGGCCAACGTAGGCAAAGTAGTAATAGTAAGATAATCAACACCAAGGACTGCAATGAAGAAATATCTGATCATAGCCATCACCGGGCTGCTGCTGTCAGTAACATCTGAAGCGTATGCCTTGGAGATAACCCCCGGAGGTTTGCAGCAGGCTCTCGCCTCAGAAGCTGCCACCATTGTCGATCTGACCCTTACCGGCAAAGGCGACGCCCGCGACCTCCAATACATATCCACGCTGCCCGCACTCCGCACTCTCGATATGAGCGGTCTGCAGATTGTGGAGACAAAGAGCGACAAAGCCATCCATCTGAGCAGGCATCATTTCCCGGCAAACACTCTGCCGGCATATATCTTCAGCCTGAGCAAACTCGAGAAGGTGGTAATGCCGTCAACCCTCACAAAGATTGAGGAAGGTGCCTTTGCCTCGTCAAACCTCAACACCGTAACTTTCGGTGCCTCGGTAAAGACAATAGGCAGCTGGGCATTTTACAAGACAAAGCTGAGCAGTGTGGTGCTTCCCGCTTCCACCGACTCTATGGGCACAGGTGTGTTTGCCGATTGTGCCAACCTGAGCAATGCCGGACTCTCGGCAACGCAGGTTACAGAATTGCCGGCAAAGACCTTCCGCGGCTGCACAGCCCTGAAGACCATTACCTTCCCGGCCAAGATGACGACATTGGGCGCAGAATGCCTCTTGGGCAGCGGTCTGGAACTGGTAAGCCTGAATCCTTCGGTGAATCGAATCGGCGCATACGCCCTCAGCTCAATGCCCTCGCTGAAGTCGTTCAGCGCCTCTGACCCCATGATGGAAGAGGGTGCCCTCTACGGCAACTCCGCTCTGACATCGGTAAGCGGACAGAAACGCATCGGTGATTTGGCTTTGGCCGGCAACACAGCTTTGATGCTCGATTCAGCCACCACATCGCAATTCACAACGTTGGGAGCATACGCCCTTGCCAACAACCCCACTGTAAGGCTCTTTTTCAACCAGAACCTGAAAGAGGTTGGCGAGCATGTTGCCGACGGCATGGATAACCTTGTGTCAATTAAAGCCATTGAGCTTGAAGGCAACATTCCCAACACCGCTGACCACGCATTCGACGGCATCAACGGCATTTCCGAAAAACGCCTCTGGGTTCACGAAGACCATCTGCAAAGCTGGGCAAATCACCCCGAATGGAGCCGCTTTGAACTCAAAGGCTCCACTTTAGGCACTGACCCGATAATCTCTGACGAGATTGCCGGCGCCGATATTAAATGCTTCTGGCAGAATGACCTGCTCACTGTAAGTGCAAGCGAAAACCTTACCGGCGTCAGCGTCTATTCCACCAACGGAGCCATCCTGGCCATCTCAACCCCGCAAACGACAGAGGCAACAATCGACCTCAACGGCGTGGCAGACAACATCATAGTGGTACGGGCCTCAACAGCATCAGGAGCCAAGACATTCAAACTCCGCCGTACGAATTAACTTAAAATGGGCAAAAACAAACTCAAGAAGTTTGCAGAGATGAAGGGGTTCAGCTGCGTGCTGCAATACCCCTTCGCTGCATTGGAGGCAGCGGGTGGCTTCCCGCTTCGCGGCCGCTGGCGCACGGATTTCTTCCACAACGACAACCCCATAGTGCTTGAGCTTGGCTGCGGCAAAGGCGAATATACCGTAGGCCTCGCCCAAGAGGCAGCCGATAAAAATTACATCGGCATAGACATAAAGGGAGCGCGACTGTGGAGAGGCGCCAAAACAGCTACGGAGTTGGAGATGAGCAATGTGGCGTTTGTGCGCACAGGCATTGAGTTGCTCGACAAATTTTTTGAGCCGGGCGAGGTTGACGAAATTTGGATAACCTTTCCGGACCCGCAGATGCAGAAGACCCGCAAACGCCTGGTGTCGGCACGCTTCCTGGAGCTTTACCGCAAAGTGCTGCGCCACAACGGTATGATACATCTCAAGACCGATTCGCCGTTCCTTTACACCTTTGCCCGCAGACTTGTTGAGCACAATAACCTTCCCGTGGAATTCGACAGCGACAACCTCTATGCCTCCGGCCGCGACGATGCCGCCACACGCATACAGACATTCTACGAAAAGCAATGGCTTGCGCGAGGCAAGAACATCCGCCTCATCAGCTTCCGTCTCCCCATGGATGGCGAGCTGAATGACCCCGCAGAGGATGATATTCCCCGCGATGATTATCGTTCTCTTCCCAGAGGCGTTATACAACAAACAACTGTCTTACAGCCCGAATAACCGGCGTCTGTAACAAAACGAAAACCATGAATATCTATCCCGCCTTAATAACCGAGGCACTGTCGGGGGTCCGCTATCCGGGCAACGGCAAGAGCCTCACCGAGAATAACATGATAGCCGACAACATCCGCATCAACGGCAATCATGTCAGTTTCAGCCTCATCTTCCCCAAGGAGCCTGACCCGTTCGCGAAGAGCGTGGTAAGAGCATCTGAGGACGCCATAGAACGCGCTATACCGGGTGTTGACATCAAAGGTAACATTTCAGTCGAATACGCGCAGAAAGTCCGGGAGAAAGCAAATCTGCTGCCCGGAGTGAAGAATATCATCGGCGTATCGTCGGGCAAAGGCGGCGTCGGCAAATCAACCGTTGCTGCTAACCTGGCAGTGGCACTTGCTGCCAAAGGGTATAAAGTGGGATTGCTCGACGCCGACATCTTCGGACCCTCGGTGCCCAAAATGTTCGGCATTGAGAAAGAGCCCATCTACATCAGCAACGAAGGTGGCGTTGACCGACTGCTGCCTGTGGAGCGCTACGGCGTTAAGCTGCTGAGCATCGGCCTGGTGGTAGACCCCGACAGCCCAGTGCTCTGGCGTGGTGGTATGGCCTCGAACGCTCTCAAACAACTTATTTCAGAAGCCGACTGGGGCGAACTGGATTATTTCCTCATCGACATGCCCCCCGGCACCAGCGATATCCATCTCACCCTGGTGCAGACACTTGCCATAACAGGCGCTGTGATTGTAACCACACCGCAGGATGTGGCGTTGGCAGATGCACGAAAAGGCATAGAGATGTTCCGAAATCCGCAGATAGCCGTCCCGATGCTCGGATTGGTGGAAAACATGGCCTGGTTCACGCCTGAGCCTCATCCGCAGGAGCGATATTACATCTTCGGGAATGGCGGCGGCAAACGCCTGTGCGAAGCCACCGGCATCAAGCTGTTGGGCCAGATACCCCTTGTTGCCGACCTTTGCACCTCGGGCGACAGCGGCTGTCCTGCATCCATCAAACCTGCTGCCGAACTCACAGCAAGCGCATCGCTGACAGGACCAATCGGCGAAGCCTTCTCCGAGGTAGCCGACCACGTTTTGGCATCCTTGGAAGAGCGCAACGCCACCCTGCCTCCCACAAAGTCTGTAGAGACCCACTCCTAACCCGCCACTCAACTCCAAAAGACGAAAAATCAGGGCCTTCCAACTTCGGGAGACCCTGAATTTATTGTTGCCTGCAGGGTTACTTGACGACTAAGGAAGTGGGGGCGCTTTCGCGGTTAAGGCGGTCAAGCGACGTTACCACGATTGTAGAGCCCTTTTCTATCACACCGGGCATCAAAACCTTGTTGTAAGGAGTGAGAGCCACTATAGCCTCAGAGTTGTCAAGGTCAATCTTCTCGCCGGGGAAGAAGAGATACACAACAAAGCGGACAGCATCTGTTGATTCCTCCTTAGAACCTTTCTTCGGGCTGTGCCATTCGGCCGTCATGGAGTCGTGATGCACGTGAGTCTTCAGATGCTCGGGAGCCTTTGGCCTGACGTTCGGGTCGCCGTAGGCCGGCGGCAACGCTATAGTGGATTGGAAATCCTCAGCCAGGCGGTCGCGCACACCCTTGTAGTTGTCGGTGACCCAATATCCGTGCCACCAAATATTGCCACCTACGTTGGGCAGACTGCGGCTCAGCTCAATCTTGGTCTGCAGCTCATTAGGGCGACCTGCCTGCGTATCGGCCTTATCCATTGTCCGTTTGGTGTCCTGACCTATGTAGAGGTCGACGCCATTGGCATTGTCGTTCCACCATTTCACCAGTTTGCGGCTCGGGGCGGCACTGAGGTCAAGCTCCCAGTAAAGCTGAGGAGCAATATAATCCACCCATTTGTTTTTGGTCCAGAGCAGCACATCGGCATACAGAGCATCGTAGTTTTGCAAACCGTTGCTCTCAGAGCCGCGAGGGTCCGTTTTCTTGTTACGCCAGATTCCGAAGGGAGAGACGCCGAAACGCACCCAGGGCTTTGCAGATTTTATGGCCGTGTTGAGCTCCTCAATCAGCAAATCCACATTATGACGGCGCCAGTCGCCCACATTCATGCCGTTGCCATACTTCTGATATGTGGCCCGGTCGGGAATCTCGCGTCCGGGCACGGGATATGGGTAGAAATAGTCGTCAATGTGGATGGCGTCCACATCATAGCGCTGCACAATGTCGCGCACAACCTTGATTATATATTCGCGGTTTTCGGGTATGCCGGGGTCGAAGAAAATCTTGTTGTCGTATTTAAACGTGCGCCAGGGTTCTTTGGCGGCGATATGGCTTGAGGGCAACACCTCCGAGGCACTTGTAGAGATGCGGTAAGGGTTGAGCCAAGCATGCAATTCCATACCCCTTTTGTGCGCTTCGTCAATGGTGAACTGCAACGGGTCCCACATAGGCGACGGCGCCTTGCCGCGTTTGCCCGTGAGATACTGGCTCCAAGGCTCAAGCTCCGACTGATATAACGCATCGGCACACGGACGAACCTGGAAGATAACGGCGTTGCAGCCGGCCTGCTGCAGCTTGTCGAGCTTGTCGATAATAAAAGCCTTGGTCTGGTCGGTGGTTTTGCCGGTATATTTCACCGGACCGATGACGTGAAGCCACGCGCCGCGGAATTCGCGCTTTGGCGCTTTCTGGGCCGAGGCACAGAGGACAGATGCAAGGAACAATGCTATAAATAGAAGCTTTTTCATATCAATTTAAAAAGACGTTCGGCAAATTACTTGACATCAAACCCTAGTTTAGAGCGCGAATGACGCCCGTAGCGGGTGCGGCAAATCATTTCCTGAACCGGGTTATATACGTTGGAATATTTCAGAAAGCGTTCCTTGTCGGCAGGACGCAGCCTGTAAGTGCTTGCGCGAAATTTATCCGCCCGTTTTTCAAACATCAGACGCACGTCATGCTCGGCCATAAACCGGCTTTCCACCGCCACACGCAGTTCACCCTCAACGACATCTTCCACATCTACCATACGGTTGTTTTTCAGCTTATAGCCATTGTTGGAGTCAATGGGGATAAACCGAATCACCCCGCGGGCCAACTCACGCAACTTCTGTTCATGAGCCTCCTCAAGGCGTTTTTGCACATCGGCAATGAACTGCATATTGAGTTGGCTCTTCTCACAGTCGAGCAACACATCAAGCAGATTGAGCGTGGCCAGAGTGTCGTTGGTGGCACTGTGGGCATCCGTTTCTTCGGCAAAGTCCATGCCTACCAGCGAGGCACATTTCGACAACGACGGAGCGCTGTCATACTCTATGCCAAACTCGCGTCCTTTCACCAGGCCGAAAAGGTCGCGCACGTCAATCACCTTCTTATTCTGAGCAATGTTGATGCCAGCATGACGCAGGTAGCGCAAATCGTTACCCACGGCAAAGCCCACAATCACATCACAGTTATCCACCACCTTCTGCACCTTATTTTTCTCAGCCTCAAACTGTGGAGCATCAGCCACCATGGCCGGAGTGATATGGTGAATGGCTTCGGTGGTCTTCCATTCTTTTGAACGGACCGGGTGATAATAACTGTGGTAAATTTCCTTTTTATCGGGATAACTGAACACCGACAGTTCAAGCATTTCGCCCAAGTCGGTGGCTTCAATATCAAAACATATTGCCTTCATCAGCATCAATTCAATCTTAGTGTTGCAAACGCCCGGCCATGCCCGGCCATGTAAGGGTATACAAAAAGTGCCGAACTTCCTAACTCTCTGGAATTTCAGCACTTTCCTTCTTGTCGGGGTGAAAGGATTCGAACCTTCGACCCCCTGCTCCCAAAGCAGGTGCGCTAACCGGACTGCGCTACACCCCGAGGGCCGGTTTGTTTTTCAGCCGCAAAGTTAATAAAAATTTTTCTACCGAAAAGGCCATAAGCAATTTTTTCACAATTATTAGCGTTTAATTGATAGCCGCCGATGCGCTCCTAATTTACCAAGCAAGGCAAACATCGGTCGGTCTTTATTCACTGTGGAAACGATTACCGACAGCAGCGGTCCGCTTTATAATCTGGCCCGCGGAATATTCCCTTTCACACCATCGGAAGAGCAGGATGAGGTGTTACACTCGCTGTGCCGTTTTGCCGTGAGCCGCGGTCCGCGCGATGTGTTTGTACTCAACGGCTTTGCCGGCACAGGCAAGACCACGCTGATGGGTTCATGGGTCAATGCGCTGAGAGAAATGGACGCCAAAGTGGTGCTGTTGGCGCCCACAGGCCGGGCGGCAAAGGTGTTTTCCAATTTCTCCTCGCTGCAGGCTTCCACCATTCACCGCAGGCTTTTCCGCCCGGTGGCCGACGGCGGCGCGTTGCGTTATGCCCCGGCTCCCAACCGTAACGAAGATACCATTTTTGTTGTTGACGAGGCCTCGCTGATTGGCGATGCCAAGGATATGCGCAAATCGCTGCTGCAAATGTTGGTGCGCTATGTCTATTCCGGTGCGGGCTGTTCGTTGGTGCTGATGGGCGACACGGCTCAGCTGCCGCCGGTGGGCCAGACAGACAGCGTGGCTATGAACGTGGACAGGCTCCGAAGCTTAGGTCTCAACCCTATTTACGGTATTCTGAAGACGCCGTTGCGGCAGGCTGCCGAGAGCGGTGTGCTCTATAATGCCACTCTCGCGCGCAAGTTCATCACCGGCGAAACCAACGAGCCTGAACTGGTGCTCGATGCAAAGAATTTTCCCGACGATGTTACGGTGGTTGAGGGCCGCGACCTCGAGGACTATTACACCAGCTCGATAAGCAAAGTAGGTCATGACGACACCATAGTGGTAACACGCAGCAACTGGCGTGCCAATCTCATCAACCGCGACATCCGCTGCCGCATTCTCTATGCCGACGAGGAGATAGGGCGCGGCGAACATGTGCTTGTAACTCACAATAATTATTTCTGGGCGCGTCGCGAGCGCAATCCTCTGTTGGCCAACGGCGATATGGCCTGCATAAGCTGGATAGGCAGTGTGGAAGAGCGTTACGGATATCGGTTTGCCGATGCCGAGCTGAACTTCCCGGGACGCGAGGGTCCGATAGCGGCAAAGCTGCTGTTAAGCACCCTCGAACTTCCGGGTCCGGCGCTGAATGCCCTGGAGATGGCGCAGCTGCACGGCCGCATAATGAACTCTTACGAGGGAGACCTGACCGAGAAAATGCGGCTGGCCGACAAGGATCCGTATTACAACGCTCTTCAGATAAAACACTCGTATTGCATCACCTGCCACAAAGCCCAGGGTGGCCAGTGGAAGCATGTGTATATAGACCTTGCGGGCATACGTCCCGACGCCTTCGGCGAGGATTATTACCGCTGGCTCTATACGGCTCTCACCCGCAGCACAGAGCGGGTTTTCCTTATCAATCCCTCCGTGCCTGTGCTCGAATAGGCGGGTCGTCAGCACCCTTGTCTGAAATTCTTATTATGCAAATTTAACAAAGGTAAAACCCTAATTGCCGGTTGTGTGTTAATAATAGCAAAAGATAAAACACACAATTATGAAAACATCCATTAAAGTAATGCTGGCACTTGCCATGGCTGTTCTTTTCGGAGGCGGCCTGCGCGCTCAGGACGTGGCCATAAAGACCAATCTGCTGCACGATGCCGGTGCTGTTGCCAACCTGGGTATTGAATTCGGTCTTGCACCGAAATGGAGTCTTGATATATCTACCGACGTCAACTACTGGCCGGTGAAACACGGCTGGTGGGGACACGGCAGTCATCAGCGCCGTTATTGGGAACGCTGGTGGGTACAGCCCGAGGCTCGCTACTGGTTCTGCGAGAAATTCCAGGGCAGCTTCCTGGCTCTGCAGGTAATGGGCGGCATGTATAACGTCGGCAATATCGGCTTCCTGCCCAACTTCCTCAACAACCGCTTCAAACAGCTCAAGGATGAGCGCTGGAAAGGCTGGGGCGTAGGCGCCGGCATAGCATACGGTTACGCCTGGAGCCTCGGAACGCACTGGAACATAGAGGCTGAGATAGGCATTGGCTGGATTTACTCGCGCTATGACCGCTGGAGCATCAACAAGGCCAATCAGGGCAAGCTCGACTACAAGATTCAGGACAACAAGGTGCATAACTATGTTGGTCCCACCAAACTGGCTGTGAACCTCGTATACGTGTTCTGATACCTGAACAGCAACGTTGTCTGAATTTTTGAACACATTCACCCACTAACAAAGAATCACCTATGAAAACAAAGATATTTCTGGCCATGCTGCTCTGCCCTATTCTGGCTCTGGCCGGGATTAAATACAGCGAAAGCGAACTGCAGGTGCAAAATGTAAATGCAGTGAAAAACGGGCAGAATCTTGATGTGTCGATGTTGCTCGACTACACCAAATTCCCAATCAAGTCGAATCAGGAATTGCGCGTCACCCCGGTGCTTCGCTCAGGTTCCAACATGCAGGCTCTGCCTTCGGTAACCTTTGCCGGACACAACCGCTATTACTACCACAAACGTAATGACGACGGCACAGTAAACCTGCTCCGTAACGGCAAGAAAGCCATCTTCAACTATCGCGCCGCCGTGCCTTTCCAGGCCTGGATGAACAGCTGCGAGCTGGTAATGGACTATCAGGTAAACGGTTGCTGCGGAAACACCGCTGCCACTTTTGAAACGCCTGTAAAGAGCATCAACTTCACACCTCCCACATTCACACCCGCGTTCGCATACATTGAGCCGGTGGCTGAGAAAGTCAAAATCCGTAACGTGAAGGGCACCGCTTACATCGACTTCATCGTCAACAAAACCGTTATCGACCCCAATTACCGCCGCAACAAGACCGAACTTGCCAAAATCACCAATACCATCAATCTGGTGAAGAACGACAAGGACGTAACGCTCAAAGCCATGGCAATAAAGGGTTATGCATCACCCGAAGGCTCGTATGAGAATAACGTACGTCTGGCCAAAGGCCGTACCGCCGCTCTTGAAGAGTATGTTCAGAATCTGTATAAGTTCCCCGAGGGCTTCATCACCACTTCCTATGACGCCGCCAACTTCCAGGGTCTGAAAGCATATCTCGACACCAACGACGTAGCCGACAAGAACGGTATTCTGGAAATCCTGGCCTCCGATCTGGAACCGTATGCCAAGAACAAGAAGATTCAGACCACTTATCCCGAGGAATATGCATGGTTGCTGAAGAATGTATATCCCGGTCTGCGCAAGAGCGATTACAACGTTGAATACACGGTTCGCAGCTACACCAACGTGACCGAAATCATCGAGGTTATGAAGACAGCTCCTCAGAAGCTCTCGCTGCATGAGTTCTATCTCGCCGCCCAGAGCATGAAGCCGGGCACGGACGCCTACAATCAGGTCTTCGACATCGCCGTGCGCATGTTCCCCGACGACCCCATCGCCAACCTCAACGCCGCCAACAGCGCTCTGCAGCGCGGCGACCGCATCTCGGCAGCCCGTTTCCTGAAGAAAGCCGGAAACAGCAACGAAGCCCGTTACACGCAGGCTCTGCTCTCTGCCATGAACAAGGATTATGACTCGGCCATTGCTATCCTCAAGACGCTGCAGAACTCTCTGCCGCAGGCTGCCGACGCTCTGAAGCAGCTCGAAGCCATTCAGGCTTTCCAGGGTAAATAAATCTCTGTAAATTAGAAATAGATTCAATTTTCAGAATATACAGGCAAGTTCGTGGCACAATGCTTACGCTCTTGCCTGTATGTCTTTTTTATACCCGGAATTAAGTTTTTGTTAAACTTGCAGCAGCAGTGGTGAGATAAGCCGGCTTATAGTTAACTTTGCACCCGTATATGAACAGCGACAAGAAACGGATTTTGGTGGTTGATGACGAGGAGACTCTGTGTGAGGTGCTCAGCTTCAATCTGGAAAACGAAGGCTATGAGGTAACAACAGCTCTTTCGGCTGAAGAGGCACTGGCTCTCGACCTGACGTCGTTCGACCTTATTCTGCTCGACATAATGTTGGGTGCGATAAGCGGCACGCAGATAGCCGAGATTATGAAACGCCGCAAAGACACGGCCGAGATTCCCATAATCTTCTGCACGGCAAAGGACTCGGAAGACGATATGGTGAAAGGGCTGAACCTTGGCGCCGACGACTACATCACCAAGCCTTATTCCATTAAGAATGTGCTGGCGCGGGTCCGTACGGTGCTTCGCCGTTCCGGACGGACAGCGGCGCAGGATGTGCTGAAATGCGGCAGTCTCTGCGTTTCTTTGCACAGCAAGATATGCACAATCGACGGCAAGGAAGTAAAGATGCCGAAAAAGGAATTTGAGATTCTGGCTCTGCTCATGGCGAACACCGGCCGCGTTTACGGTCGCCAGGAAATTCTCAATGCCATCTGGCCCGACAAGGTCATTGTCGTTGACAGGGTGGTAGACGTCAACGTAACGCGCCTGCGTGCCAAACTCGGCGAATACGGCAAACATATAATCACCAAACCCGGCTATGGATATGCTTTCGTGCTTTAGACTGACCTACCACAAGCGGCTGTTCTTAGGATTGCTGTTTTATTCCTGGCTTCTTGTGGGTAGCCTGGCCTTGTTTCAGTATCAGCGCGAAAAGAAGTTCAAGGCCGAAGAGCTTAACTCGCGGCTGCAGGTGGTCAACGACCTCATTCTGTCGCGGCTTGATTCAACGGGAAGACTCACAGTGCCGCCGGTTGACATCCACGGACTGCGCATCAGCGTAATCGACAAACAGGGGAAGGTGATATACGACAACTCGCTCGACGCTCTGCCCGGCACCTCGCATCTCAACCGCGAAGAGATAGCCGAGGCTCTTGCAACAGGCGAAGGTTACACGCTGCGACGCCACAGCGACACCAACGGCAAGACGTATTTCTATTCGGCCACAAGAGGCGACAAGTATGTTGTGCGCACTGCCATACCCTATTCCATGAACCTAAATCATGTGTTGGCCGCCGACGGCGCTTTTCTCTGGTTCATGTTAGCGGTAACCACCGTTATGTCCATCATGGGCTATTTTGCCACCCGGCGCATGGGCAGCGACATTGAGAAGGAGGAATCGCGCATAAAGCGCCAGATTACCAACAACCTGAACCACGAGCTGAAGACACCTGCGGCTTCCATGCAGGTGTGTCTGGAGACTCTTCTTGAGCATCCCGACTTGGACGCCGAACGCCGCAACAACTTCATCAAGCGCTGTTACGATGCCAATCAAAGGCTGCAGTCGCTGTTGGCCGACGTGTCGGCGCTGACTCGCATTGAAGACGGAGGCAAACAGATTGACAGGCAAAAGATAAACGCCGGCGGCGTGGTGGCTGAGGTATGCAAGGAATATGAAGAGGTGGCCCGGGGCAAGAACTTCACCATCAACAACAAAGTGCCCGATGAGCTATGGATTCAGGGTAACGCATCGTTGTTGGCCTCAGTCTTCCGCAACCTTATAAATAACGCCCTCGCCTACTCCGAAGGCTCAAAAATCACCATCAGCCTGCTGCGGCGCACTCCCACAGAATATATCTTCTCGTTTGCCGACAATGGGAAAGGGGTGCCTCAGCGCCACATCAACAAAATCTTCGAGCGCTTCTACCGCGTAGACAAAGGCAGGTCGCGCCAGTCGGGCGGCACAGGACTCGGACTGGCAATTGTAAAGAATGCCGTGCAATGGCACGGTGGCACCATCAAGGCCGAGAATCTGCCCTTGGGAGGTCTCAGGTTTATTTTCTCGCTCAGGAAATAACCCTGCAAAGGCCGCTGAAGCCGCATAACCACCCGCCAGACCCGCATCTTTAATAAATTTGTAATATGAGTGCAATCTTTATGTAATATCGTTTAGAGACCTTTGCATTGGAAAATCAAAGCTCATCTAAATGGATATAATTTTTCTCTGCATTATCATTTTTCTATTTTTGCTGGCGATTTTCGACCTCTCAGTGGGTGTCAGCAACGACGCGGTAAATTTCCTCAATTCCGCCATCGGCTCCAAGGCCGCTCCCCTCAAGCGAGTTCTGATAGTAGCTTCCATAGGCGTCTTCATAGGCGCCGCCATGAGTAACGGCATGATGGATATTGCCAGGCACGGAATCTTCCGCCCCGAGCAATTCTCGTTCTACGATTTGGTGTGCATCTTCATGGCAGTGATGGTTACAGACATCATTCTGCTTGATGTGTTCAACACCCTCGGACTGCCCACATCCACCACCGTGTCGATGGTCTTTGAGCTGCTCGGCGCCACTTTCGTGGTATCAATCATAAAAATGGCCTCCGACACCACCGGACTGGCTTTCAACGATTTGCTGAATACAGAAAAGGCCCTTTCGGTGATTTTAGGCATCTTCCTGTCAGTGGCCATAGCCTTTGTCTTCGGTATGTTGGTGCAGTTTCTGGCCCGTATGCTCTTCACTTTCAACTACCGCCGACGGCTGAAATGGAACATCGGCATCTTCGGAGGCATCTGCATCACCGCCATAGTCTATTTCCTTATCATCAAAGGCGCCAAAGACCTCACCTTCATGACTCCGGCGGTGAAGGAATGGATAAACACCCACACTGCCATTATTCTCACAATTTGCTTCATCTCGTTCACATTGCTGATGCAATTGCTTCACATTCTGAAAGTCAACGTACTGAAAGTCATAGTCCTCACAGGCACCTTTGCCTTGGCAATAGCCTTTGCCGGCAACGACCTGGTGAACTTCATCGGCGTACCCCTCACCGGACTCTCCTCATACATGGATTATTCGGCCAATGGCGCCGGCGATTACAACGGTTTCCTGATGTCATCGCTCAACGGCCCGTCGAACACCTCGCTGTGGTTCCTTATCGGCGCCGGCGTCATCATGGTAGTCTCGCTGGCCACCTCCAAAAAGGCGCAGAAAGTGTCGCAGACAGAAGTTGGACTCGGCAGCCAGGCCGGTGGTGACGAGATGTTCGGCTCCTCGCGCATAGCCCGCACACTGGTGCGCAAGACCGTGGCTGTGGCGGAGGCTGTGGAGCGCATCACGCCGCCCAAAGTGCGCCGCTGGTTCAACAAGCGCTTCAACGCCGACGAGACAATAATGGAAAATGGTGCCGCTTTCGACCTGATACGCGGGTCGGTCAACCTGGTACTCGCCGGTGCCCTGATAGCTCTCGGCACATCGCTCAAACTGCCCCTTTCCACCACATTCGTCACCTTTATGGTGGCCATGGGCACTTCATTGGCTGACCGCGCCTGGGGCCGTGAGAGCGCCGTCTTCCGCATCACAGGCGTAATGTCGGTGATTGGCGGATGGTTCCTCACTGCCGGCGTGGCCTTCATAGGCGCCGGTATTCTGGTGTTGGCCATGCACTTCGGCGGCCATTGGGTGATGCTGCTCCTTGCTTGCGCCACAATTGCCATCATCATCAGAAGCAACCGCCGTTTCTCCAAAAAGAACAAGGAAGAGAAAGCTGACACGGCTTTCCACGACATCCTTGCCACCACCGATAAGTCGAAGGTATGGCCGCTGTTTCTTTCATACATCAACAGCAACCAGCAACGCTTCCTCATCTTTGCGCAGCAGAATTTTCTTGCCGTCACCGAGTCGTTCCGCAAAGAGAGTCTCAGCGGCCTCAACCGCGCAGAACGCAATTTGCGCGAAGCCAAGAAGCTGCTCAAAGCCGACCGCCGCAAAGAGACGCTTTGCCTGCGTCATCTGCCCCGACCTCTGGCCATTGAGAAGAGCACCTGGTTCTATTTGGGCAACAACTGCTGTATGTCGATGCTCTATAACCTGCGGCGCATTGTCGAGGTATGCAAGGAGCACACGCAGAGCAACCTGAATCCGCTACCTGAGGAATATGCCGACGATTTCGACCTTATCTGCACCGAAGTGTCGATACTGCTCAACGACACCATCGACCTCCTCAACGCCTTCGACCCCTCGGGCGCCGACTACATCCGCTCACATTGCGAACAGCTCAAATACCGCATCTCAGACACCTATCACCGCCTCTATGCCTCCATACGCGATGACTCGCCGTCGGCAATGTCTGTGCTTTACGTCTATCTCAATATGCTTCAGGAAACGCGCGAGCTGATTTCCTCCAACCGCAGCTTCCTGCGCTCGGCAGCCAAACTGCGCGACAACAACTACACGGGTCATCCGGCCGAAAATGCCCCTTTGGCCGTTGCTCCGGTCTGAAAAATTATCCGTAACTTTGCATTGCAGAACCGACAACTGCGATGCAAAGCATAGAAGACACCATACGCAAATATAGCGCCGAACTCCCTGCAGGGGAAATAGCCGAACGCATCAACGAGTCGCTGGCACGCACGCCGCGACTCGTTGTTACGGCGCCTCCCGGCTCGGGTAAATCCACCCTTTTGCCCTTTGTTGTGCTTCAGGGTCTGATGCAGAGTTCTGTGCCGGGCAAGGTGCTGTTGCTTGAGCCTCGGCGTCTTGCAGCACGTCAGATAGCCATGAGAATGGCCGATATGCTCGGCTCGCGACCCGGCGACACCGTGGGTTACCGCATACGGTTTGAGACGAAGGTATCGGCCAACACACGCATCGAGGTAATCACCGAGGGGATACTGGAGCGAATGTTAATCGACGACCCCACCCTCGAGGGCTACGGAGCGGTGATATTCGACGAATTTCACGAGCGCAGCATGGCCTCAGACCTGGCTCTGGCGCTAACCTTGCAGGCTCAGAATCTGGTACGCCCGGACCTGCGCGTCATCATCATGTCGGCCACTATCGACACCTCCTCAATCAGCCGCTTCCTCAAAGCTCCCGTGATAGAAAGCAGCGGATTTCTCCATGAGGTGAAGATTCTCCGTTTGCCCGACACGGATATGTTCAACTGCGCCGTGGATGTGGCCAAAGGGGTGGCGAAGGCTTTGCGCGAACAGCACTGCTCAAGCGGGAAGCCGCCGGAAAGCATCATCGCCAGCACAGAAGCCGCGCGGGAAGACGCCAGACGCAGGCTCAGCTGACGCAGAGGCGGAAACACTCGGCGCAGAGCAGCCAGAACATGCTCGCGTCTTTGGGTCTTCATCAGCAAAACGCAGGCGATGATTCCCGCCGTGCAGAGCAGAACCAGCACCAGAACTGCCCAGCCGATGACCGTTCCGACAGCCATCATCGCGCTGCCCGAGGACGTCATCGCCACGCCCATGCTCCCCAGCACACGCCGGAACACCGGCATGACCTTGAGAATCAGCACCAGCAGAATCAGCACCATCATCACCGCCAGCACCAGCGGGTACGTCACCGCGCTGCGGACGGCCTGACGAATCCGGCTTTCCCGCTCGTAGTAGACGGAAAGCCCCTGCATCACGTCCTCCAGATGGCCCGTTCGCTCGCCCACGCCGCACATCTCCACCAGATAGGTCGGGAAAGCGTGCGCGCTCTCCAGCGCGTCGTGTTGAGTATCGCGTCAGGGCGCTCACTTATCAGGTAGTTACGGGCAACAACTTC
>OGXW01000635.1_pt1 | contig 26625 bp, 19 predicted proteins | sample 1576341 | NCBI WGS metagenome assembly OGXW01 (sample SAMEA3541592, study PRJEB24748) | human gut metagenome | biome: human gut; feature: human-associated habitat; material: faeces | place: China | collected 2012
CTGTACTGATTCTGGCTGTACTGATTCTGGCTGTACTGATTCTGGCTGTACTGATCCTGACTGTACTGATCCTGACTGTACTGATTCTGGCTGTATGGGTTCTGATCATAATCATTCTGTCCATATGAGTTGTTGTTTGTTGAGTTATCCATAAGTTTCCTTTCTTTTAAAATATTAGATTGTGTAGCCTGGGATGGCGAGTTTCATAATGTACTGGCAAATGTATATGATGATGCCGATTTTCCAATACCAACTGTGCCATTTTACTGCGGCTAATTTCCCCCTCGAAAGCTGTCTCATTGTCTGAGAAATAAAAAATACTATACACAGAATTGATATGTAGGTTGCAGTTGCGTGATAATACAGACTTGCAAGTATATGACCATGTAATAACTGGAGTACGGCTCTTGTTCCTCCGCAACTTGGACACGGAATTCCGGTTACCTGTCTAAATTTGCAAGTAAGGATATCTTCAAATATGCAAACATTGTCTCTGATAAGTGTTAATATAATTGAAAGTACAGCTATGGCAGCTAAAGTGATGATTTCTGCAATATATACAGAACGCTCTGGTTCTTCGAGGTATTTTAGTGTTTTTTTCTCTTCCATAATGAAAGTATAATATATGATTTGTGCTTGGTAAACATAAAAATATGTAATTTGTTAAAACATAATAAATGTTGTGCAAGGATATTGTCATTCTTTACGATAAGAAAGAATATCTTGAATAACAAATTGTGTTTTTATATAATTATGTATATGTTGTAAATGGGAAAAACTTCAGGGAGGAATGTATTATGAGGTTGGTTACTAGATCAGATTTTGACGGACTTGCATGTGGAGCACTTCTGAAGGAGGCTGGAATAATAGACCATTGGAAATTTGCGCATCCAAAGGATCTTCAGGATGGATTGATTGAGGTTAATGAGGATGACTGCCTTGCAAATGTACCATTTGTCGAGGGCTGTGGTCTTTGGTTTGATCACCATTCAAGCGAGCATGAGAGACTGGCTCTTGAGGGCAAATATAAAGGAGAGAGTCGCATAACTCCATCCTGTGCGAGAATTATCTATGAATATTATGGCGGAAGGGAGCGATTCCCTCAGTTTGACGATATGATGGAGGCTGTTGATAAGGTTGATTCGGGAAATCTTACTATAGATGAGGTTCAAAATCCTAAAGGATGGATTCTCATAGGGTTCCTCATGGATCCAAGAACTGGACTTGGAAGATTCAGAAATTTTACCATATCTAACTATCAGCTGATGGAAAAGCTTATTGATGCGTGTCGAAGCATGACTACTGATGAGATACTTGCCATGCCAGATATTCAGGAGAGAATCGTGCTATACAATGAGCAGACAGAGAAGTTTAAGGAGATGGTTAAAGCACACACAGTAGTTGACGGTAACGTGATAATCAGTGATCTCCGCGGCGTTGATCCTATATATACAGGCAATCGTTTTATGATCTACAGTATGTATCCTGAGCAGAATGTATCTGCTTGGATAGTTAGCGGCCGTGGCGGACAGGGTTGTTCAGCCGCATGCGGATACAGCATCCTTAACCGTACAGCTACAATGGATGTGGGAAGCCTGATGCTCAAGTATGGCGGAGGCGGACACAAGAAGGTCGGCACGTGCCAGTTCAAGAATGAGGAGATGGATACTAAGCTTCCGCAGATGCTAGAAGAGCTGAAGGCACAGGCTAATGCATAAGTGTGAGATAAACACAATCAAATAGATATCACCGTAAACAGGCGGCGTTCTGGTTGGATTCAACTGGAACTCCGCCTGTTTGCATGTCCGGCCGTGGGGACGTAGGGGACGGAGGTGCCTGACCCCTTTTGCTCAGTGCCGTTCCCGATAAAAAGGGAGCGGCATTTGTGCGTAATTAAGTTAATTAAGTATTACCTCAAGTTTTATTGGATTGTGATCTGAGTTTTGAAAATCCAGATTAACTGTTTCAATAGACTTGATAGAAATGTTTGATGAAACAATAAAACCGTCAATTACATAAAACTGAAATTTATCATCCTCGTTGTTGTAAGACTTGTCCAGCGAACGGCATGTAGGAACTGACGAATCAGTTATACATGTAAAATCATTTCCAAATTCAGAAATATCTATGAGACCAGGAGCCCACAGTTCATCGGATTGCTGGGGATAGGCTGATATGTCGGTATTTGAAAATGTCTGGTTGAAGTCGCCCCCGGCTATCACGTAATTGCCTTTATCGGTTTCAGTTTGCAGTATGTCTGCAAGCATTTTCGTCTGGGCAGCCTTGCCCTCACCGGAATCATAGGCTTCAAGGTGTAGATTTACAATGACAAGCTCTTTATCCGTACCATCAATAGGAATTCTAGATACAATCAGACATCGTTTCAGATTGCACAGCCTGATAGGATAAGAAAATGGACAAGGAAGCTTGATTCTGCAAGCGGTCGATACCGGATAAGTGCTGAGAGTCATTATACCGGAAGCGACCTGCCCGATGGGTGGAATTGGGTAGGGCACCATGAGCGTTTTGTAGTTGTAAGCGTAGGAACTGTTGTATGAGGACAGTTCATCTTTAATTATGGATTCTTCATTTACTTTGTGACTTCGGGAGGATTTCTCATCGACTTCCTGAAGCAGGATAATATCAGGCGATAAACTATTCAATTCTTCTGTGATGGCAGACATGTTGGTCAGCACCTGTTCTTTGGTGGATGTGTATACACTATTACCGCCATCCATGAAAAAGTCAGCATTTGCGCCGAGGGAACCGTAGCCGATGTTCCACGTAACAACGGAAACGTTATCGCCGATTGATAATTCCTTCTGCTGGGAGAGCTTGTTTGTATCAGTGGGAAATGAATCATCCTGAGTAGCTGGCTGGTCGTTGTAAGTTACCGTCAGATCCTCAGAGTCTTGAGGTTTGTATTCGGTTACAGTGAGTACGCCGACAAAGATAGCAGCAATCAAAATGATAATTCCAAGAGCAGCACCTACTATCTTAAGAATTTTGATTATTGGTTTAGTGTTAGATTTTTTTGCGGATTTCAAATAACAGGTCCTCTCCTATCAAATAATAAGTAAACAATATCGAGATATTTGTGTACTAAACAAAATTATAGCAGACACGTCTTATTCAAACAACGAAAAATATTTTTCACAATAACACAAATTGTGACGGAGGTGACGGAGGTGCCTGACCCCTTTTGAGAAATCCTACGGAAATACGCCAAAAATCACCACTTGGGGACGGAGGTACCTGCCCCCTCTGTCCCCAAGAAATTATCGGTAATGCATTCTATTTCCGTATGTTTAATTACAGAGAAATATGTTATGATGCAGAAGATAATAAGTTGATGAGGGGAAAATATGTTTGATTATATAGTTAAAGATGTTATGGAAGTGGTGGGATACCTGCCCATAGGAATTCTGTGCGGAATCCTTGCGGTTGCTATATATCTCGTGTGCGTGTGGCATGCCGGGAGAAAAAGACATTTGGATATTCATTTGTCGGATGGCAGCAGTGAAATAGATGATAATGATGTTCCGGCTGTGACCTCAGCGGGAACTCACATATGGAATTCTATGGTGTGGTTTCTGCTCGGAGTGTATCTTGCAGTTATGTTTGTGACGGTTTTTCTGTCTAGAGAGCCGGGCTCGCGGCAGGGGATAGACATGACGTTTTTCGGAACCTGGGGTGAGACACCGCAGGCGCATGCATTTGTCATAGAGAATATACTGTTGTTTGTTCCGTTTGGAATACTGTATCCGCTGGCGGTTTCGGCGACGGACAGAAAGCCGGATCGCAGGAAGAAAATAGGCTGGGAGAAATTCACAGTACTGTGGGGATTCCTCATAAGCGTTGGGATAGAGACAGTGCAGCTCATGACGGAGCGCGGATATTGCCAGCTGGATGATGTGGTTATGAACACGTTGGGGGCACTGGTGGGATATGCGATATTTGCTTTGACAAAAATTATATTTTGACATAGATAATCTGAAGATAGAAGTAGAATTTATGGAATAAAAAGGAGGAACGCACATGCCGTGCACAACAATTTTAGTGGGTAAGGCCGCCTCATATGACGGTTCAACGATAATAGCGAGAAATGATGATTCGGGGGCTGGTTCGTACACTCCGAAGAAGTATGCTGTGGTGCATCCTGAGGAGCAGCCGCGCATTTACAAGTCTGTTATTTCCCATGTGGAGATAGAGCTTCCGGACGATCCGATGAGATACACCTGTGTGCCGAACGCTCTAAGCGGTGAGGGAATCTGGGCGGCCAGCGGAGTAAATGCAGCAAATGTGGCGATGACTGCAACTGAGACTATAACCTCGAATCCGAGGGTGCTCGGGGCGGACCCTCTTGTGTGTTATGAGCCAGCAGACGGAGATAAGCTGGAGAAGGCAGGTGGAATAGGTGAGGAGGACATCGTGTCCATCACTCTTCCATATATAAAAAGTGCCAGAGAGGGTGTAATTCGCCTTGGAAGTCTGCTTGAACAGTACGGAACTTATGAGATGAATGGAATAGCATTTCAGGACGTGGATGAGATCTGGTGGCTTGAGACCATCGGCGGACATCACTGGATCGCGAGAAAGGTTCCAGATGACGTGTATGTTGTCATGCCAAACCAGTTCGGTATGGATGAATTTGACCTGGCAGATGCCATTGGGGCACAGAACGAATTTATGTGTTCAGCGGATCTTCCGGAATTTATAGAGAAATATCATCTGAACGTGGAGAATATGGAGTGCGTGATGCTGCGGAATATATCACAGACCGGAGAGCTGCAGGATAAAGATGAGAACGATGATTGTGGACAAGAAGTCGACAGCACCAACAATGAGACTGATTCGTCGGATGGCACATATACAAGTATAATCTGCCCGAGGGATATATTTGGCAGCCATGACGATGCTGATCATGTGTATAATACGCCGAGAGCGTGGTTCATGGAGAGGACACTTAATCCGAATTCCGCTGTCTGGGATGGCCCGGACGCAGACTTTACTCCGGTGTCGGACGACATTCCGTGGTGCATGATACCGGAGAAGAAGATAACCATGGAGGACGTGAAGTATGTCCTGTCCTCACATTATCAGGGCACTCCGTATGATTCATATGGAAATTACGGCGACAAGAGCCTTCGAGGTGCATACAGGTCAATCGGAGTGAACAGAACGGATTTTATGTCGGCAATCCAGATCAGGCCGTATGCAAGTGAGGACAGCAGTGCCATCCAGTGGCTGGCATTTGCATCAAATGCATTCAATGTCATGGTGCCATTTTACACAAATGTTGACGAGGTTCCAGAGTATCTGGCAAATACATCCGCGGAAGTGTCCACGGACAACTTCTATTGGACCAGCCGTTTGATCGCGGCAATGGCAGATGCATCGTATGCGAAGTCGGTGTTCCATATTGAGAGATATGACGAGAAGGTCATGTCTAAGGCACATGAGATCATATACAGGTATGATGATCTTCTGGGAGCTGATAGGGATGTGCAGATAGATGCTGTCAGTAAGTTGGGGCAGAAACTCAGGCAGCAGGCCAATCAGGAGATGGCGGACATGGCAATGCATGCGGCAAGCGACACTCTTGGAAAGGTGCTTTACGAGTTGAGCAATCAGATGAAAAACTCATACTCCAGATCGGATGCGTAGTTGAAGTTTGCGTGGCACAGTTTGAGTGGTGAATTTTCAGCTGTGGATATACGCCATGCTGTCAGTTGTGGGTTTCTCTGTATCGGCTCGGTGTCACACCATATTTTTTCTTGAACATTCTGTTGAAATATGACAGGTTGAAGAATCCGCAGTTTTCGGCCACTGATAGCACACTCTCGTCATTTGTGGAGAGTAGTCTTGCTGCTACGTTTAGTCTGAAGTCGTTCAGGTATGTCACAAATGACACGCCCATGGTATTTTTGAAAAATCGCATAAAATGGGATTCTGAGAATCCACAGTAGGAGGCTATATCCGTTATGGATATGGCCTCTTTGTAGTTTTCATCTATATATGAGAGGATGAGCTTGGTCCTTTCAAGATCTCTGGCGCGGTTCTTTCTGTCTGCCTCATCCCTGACCGTGGAGTTGGTGAACAGAATGTAGAAAAATTCAAAGTAACATCCCTTTAGAGCCAGATGATATCCTTTGGGAGTTTCAGAGCAAAGCTTATCCACCCGGTTCAGGCATGAGGAAAGCTGTGGGTACAATGGATCATCCTTGTCGTAGATGCTCTTTATGTCCACATCTCCCGCCAGGAGTGGTAAGAAAAATTCGCTGTCCAGTGAGTCGTGATTCTTTGATCTGAACATGTCGACGGAGAACAGGATATTTTCATATTCCATGGAGTAACCTTCGTGTTGGGATATTCCGTGGATGTGTCCTGGCAGGATAATAACGATATCACCCTCTTCTACGTAGTGTGAGGTGAAGTCCAGAGTCACATTTCCCTTTCCCTTTTTGATGTATATGATCTCCATAAATTCATGCCAGTGAAGCGATACTGTGCTGAAATCCAGCGGAATAGAACACAGATAAGTGTTGTATGGGAACATGGGGTCTGCGTGTGTTTTATTTTCTAATAATTTTTTATATTCAATACTGTTCATATGGCAGGTTCCTTCGATATTGCTGTGTTTTTATCGTTCTTCTTGCCTGACCCCATCACCTAGGATTAATATTTACTATGATAGGATTGTACAATAAAACGGTCATATAATGCAAGCATTTGAAAGAAAATGCTAATAAAATACAAAGCACAACAGAGCGATTACATATAGTGCCTGACCCCTTAGTTGACCCCCTAGTTGACCCTTTAGTTGTTTCCTTTACCTTTGTCTGGCGCTTTCATATGGGCGCCTGCTGGCAAAGACACAATAGATAATTATAAGAGGTATCAGAGATGAGTAAAGCGTTGAAGCGTGGTGCAGGAATACTCCTGCCAATAAGCAGTCTTCCTTCTCCATACGGAATAGGAACCATGGGAAGAGATGCCTATGAATTCGTTGACATGTTGAAAATGGCAGGGCAGAAGTACTGGCAGGTGCTTCCGATAGGACCAACAAGCTTCGGTGACAGTCCTTATCAGTCGTTTTCAGCATTTGCGGGCAATCCGTATTTTATCGATCTGGATACATTGATAGTTGAAGGGCTTCTCAAGAAAGAGGAGGTAGAATCCTACAAATGGGCTGACAATGATGACGAGATCGACTACGCCAGAATATACAGACAGAGATTTGAAGTCCTCAGAAAAGCATTTGGCAGATCAGAGCACAAAGACAGCAGGGGTTACGCAGATTTCATAAAGGAAAACGAACAGTGGATAGATGACTATGCGCTGTATATGGCGATCAAAGCTGATCATAACAACAGAGAGTGGCTTGCGTGGGAGCCGGCAATCAAGAAGAGAAAGCCGGAGGCTATGGCAGCTTACAGAGAAAAGCTTGGTGAAGACGTGGAATTCTACAAATTCCTTCAGTTCAAGTTTTACCAGCAGTGGATGCCATTAAAAGAGTACGCCAACAGAAATGGAATAAGCATTATCGGTGACATTCCAATCTATGTTGCACTGGACAGTGCAGATGTGTGGGCGAACACGGATCAGTTCCAGCTGTCGAGGGGCCTGACCCCATCGGTTGTGGCAGGGTGTCCGCCGGACATGTTCTCAAGCTACGGACAGAAGTGGGGTAACCCGATCTATGACTGGGATGTCATGGAGAAGGATGATTTCGCGTGGTGGAAGAAGAGAATTGCTGCATCTGCAAAGCTCTACGACGTGATCCGTATAGACCACTTTATCGGGATAGTCAGATACTACAGCATCCCGGCAAATGGCGAGCCGAAGGACGGTTACTACAGACAGGGACCGGGAAAGAAACTCATCGATGCGATAGACAGCGCCATAGGTTCATCCAAGGTTATAGCGGAGGATCTCGGTGTGGTCGTGCCAGAGGTTCAGAAGCTGGTGAAGGAATCCGGTTATCCGGGTATGAAGGTGTTGGAATTTGCATTTGACGGCAATACGGCAAATGAATATCTGCCGCACAATCACGCAAAGAACTACGTAGCGTACATCGGAACCCACGACAACGATATGCTGAAAAGTTATATCAGCGGACAGAGTGAGGAGCTTCAGGAATATATGATGAAGTACCTCATGGCGAACAGCCTGGATGATGTGGCAGAGAAGATGATACATGCGCTTTACATGAGTTCAGCGGACACGGTCATACTTCAGATGCAGGATATTCTGGACAAGGACAACAGTGCCAGAATGAACTATCCATCAACGCTTGGCGGCAACTGGAAGTGGCGGCTTACGAAGCAAAGAGCTGTAGCAAATGAAAATGAAAACAGGAGCGATGCGGTTCAGGGAGCAACATGGGAATTTACACAGAAACATATAGATAAATTAAGGGATCTCACCAGACTGTATGGAAGATAATGTGTCAAGTTTTCTGTGAAAACTTGACATGTAGCATCAGCTCTCGCCGAAGGCGACTCAGAATGAGCTGATGTTCAAGCAAACAGGGTGAAGACGTATATTTGTAAGGAGGATATTATGTTAAAGGATATTTGCATGAAGAAATACAACAAGGAGATCAAGGATTGTACAAATGAGGAGATATACTTCTCACTCCTTGATATGACAAAGAAGCTCGCAGACGGAAAGGTTTCAGAGGAGGGACAGAAGAAGGTTTATTACATTTCAGCAGAGTTCCTCATTGGAAAGCTTCTCTCGAACAATCTCATCAACCTTGGTGTATTTGACGAGGTTAAGCAGGTGCTTGCTGAGAACGGGAAGAGCATCTACGACATAGAGGAGGTTGAGCCGGAACCATCACTTGGAAATGGCGGACTTGGAAGACTTGCAGCATGCTTCCTTGATTCCATGGCAACCCTCGGACTTCACGGAGATGGAATTGGACTTAACTACCACATGGGTCTGTTCAAGCAGGTATTTGAGAACAACTATCAGAAGGAGACTGCAAATCCTTGGATTGAGGCAGACAGCTGGCTTGAGAAAACAGATGTTACCAACACGATCACATTTGGCAATCTGAAAGTCCAGTCAAGAATGTACGATATAGATGTAACCGGATACGAGAACAGAACAAATAAGCTCCACCTCTTCGATATCGAGAGCGTTGACGAGTCCATCATGGAGCCGGACGGAATTAACTTCGACAAGACAGACATTGCAAAGAACCTTACACTCTGCCTGTACCCGGACGACAGCGATGAGGCTGGAAATCTTCTCCGTATCTACCAGCAGTATTTCATGGTGGCAAATGGTGCAAAACTCATCCTTGATGAGGCTAAGGCAAAGGGTTCAAATCTTCATGACCTGGCAGATTATGCAGCAGTTCAGATCAATGATACACACCCTTCAATGGTGATCCCTGAGTTTATCAGACTTCTTACCGCTGAGGGAATATCATTTGACGAGGCTACAGAGATCGTGACAGAGGTGTGCGCATACACTAACCACACTATCCTCGCAGAGGCTCTTGAGAAATGGCCGCTTGCTTACCTTGAGAAGGTTGTTCCACAGCTTGTTCCTATCATCAAGAAGCTGGATGAGAAGGTTCGCAACAGATACAAGGATGAGAGCGTATACATCATCGACAAGGATCAGAGAGTGCACATGGCACACATTGATATACACTATAGCCACAGTGTAAATGGTGTTGCATATCTTCACACAGAGATCCTCAAGGATTCTGAGTTGAACAACTTCTACAAGATCTATCCTGAGAAGTTCAACAACAAGACAAATGGTATCACATTCAGAAGATGGCTTCTCCACTGCAACGAGCAGCTTGCAGCTTATATCACAGAGCTCATCGGCGACGGCTACAAGAAGGATGCAGAGAAACTGAATGACCTCGCTAAGTTCTATGATGATGATGCAGTCCTTGGCAAGATCATGGATATCAAGAAGCAGAACAAGCTCGTTCTCAAGGATTACCTTAAGGAGACACAGAACATTGATATAGATGAGAATTCTATCTTTGACATACAGGTTAAGAGACTTCATGAGTACAAGCGTCAGCAGATGAACGCACTCTGGGTTATCCACAAGTACTTCGATATCAAGGCAGGAAATCTTCCAAAGACTCCTGTGACTGTAATATTTGGCGCAAAGGCAGCTCCAGCATACACCATCGCAAAGGATATCATCCATCTTATCCTCTGCCTGCAGCAGCTCATCGACAACGATCCTGAGGTGAGCCCATACCTCAAGGTTGTCATGATCGAGAACTACAATGTGTCAAAGGCAGCAAAGATCATACCTGCATGTGACATTTCAGAGCAGATCTCACTTGCATCAAAGGAGGCATCAGGAACCGGAAACATGAAGTTCATGCTGAACGGCGCACTTACACTTGGTACAAGAGATGGTGCAAATGTTGAGATTGGAGAGCTTGTCGGCGAGGACAACATTTACTTCTTCGGTGAGTCAAGCGAGGCAGTTATCGACCACTATGCAAAGGCTGATTATGTGTCAAAGGATTACTACGAGCAGCCTGAGATCAAGCAGCTTGTTGATTTCATTGTGAGCGATGAGCTCCTTGAGATCGGACAGAAGGAAAGCCTTGAGAGACTTCACAACGAGCTGATCGTCAAGGACTGGTTCATGACCCTCCTCGATGTTGAAGATTATATCAAGACCAAGGAAGGCGTACTTGCAGACTACGAGGATCGCAAGACCTGGGCAAAGAAGGCACTCGTCAACATCAGCAAGGCTGGATTCTTCTCATCAGACAGAACAATAGCTGAGTACAACAAGGACATTTGGCGCTTATAATTGCATTCATAGATAAAGCAACGTCCGGGGACGGATGGGGTCAGGCCCCTCCGTCCTATTTTTATTGGGAAAGTTTGAAAAATGGTGTATTTTCAACATTTTTTGGGGCGAAGGTGCCAGGCCCCTATTGGGTTGTTGGAAAAAAACTATTTTGACGAAGGTGCCTGACCCCATTGTGTCCGCATTGGTTGTTGAAAAATCTTCAGATGGTTTGGGTGGCATATGAGAGGCAAGTCGGGTATAATTAGTTGTAGCTACGGTGGAATGAAGATCAGATGTCTATGTGACATTTCAGAAAAAGGAAAGGCAGCAAGGGAATGTATAGAATACTGATAGTTGATGACGAGAGAATAGAGAGAAATGGAATCAGATTCCTTCTGAAAAAACTGAATATGGAATTTGACATCGATGAGGCGGTGAATGGGCTTGATGCACTGGAAAAGATCAGACAGCAGGATTATGACATTCTTCTCACAGATGTAAAGATGCCTTTTATGGATGGGATAGAGCTTATTGAAAATGTTGTAAATGAGAAGAGACGGCTGCGCTGCGTGATATTCAGTGGTTGTAATGAATTTGATTATGCAAAGCGTGCCATAAGGCTTGGAGTGGTGGATTACATATTGAAACCGGTAGATCCGAAGGAATTCAAGGCAACCCTTGAGAAGGTTGTCGATGAGCTGGAGGAGGCCAAGGCGTCGGATGAGCTGAGAAGCAAGAGTATGGAATTCCTTTATGAGCATGCACTGTATATGCTTGTAAATGGCGAAGACATAGACAGCATCAGAAAAGAATACAATGGGCTTGAGCTTGATTTTGCAAAATTCAGGAGAATACTTCTTGTTGAGTTCAATCAGGATTTCTTTGGCAGGAGAGATGTCGATTTCAAGAAGAATGAGAAGATAGCGTCACTTGGAATAGAGAGATACCTCAATCTGAATCAGCAGCAGGAAATGATATTTCTGGGGGATGGTGTTGATGCGGTGACTGTGGCGCAGGAGCTTGTGAAGATCATTAAGAGCGATTATGATGAGGACTGTTATATAGCTGTTTCGTCAGAAGTAGACAGACCAGAGAATATGAAACAGATGGCCGATGAATTGGATGAACTTATGGACAATAAGTTCTATCATCCGGAGATAAAGGTGTTCTATCCAAATATGGAGAGTGACTCATCGGGCATGATCCAATTTGATGATGATACACTTATGAAGCAGATGAAGCAGGATATCAAGATGAATGATGTTGAGGCACTCAGGGAGCATTTTGCCAAATTTTGTGAGAAATACAGACATAAGAATGAATGTTCACAGATATATATCAAATTTCTGTATTCAAATCTGTTAAAGGATATATATGGAAGCATAGATGGAACCAGTGAGGTGGATCTCAACAAGGATGTAGAGAAACTGTATCTGACAACGGATTTCCAGAGTCTCACGGGGTTGGTGGATGCTGCGATAGACAGATTGGCGGTATGCTTTGAGGATAAGAGCCAGACAGGACATAAAGAGGTTGATATAGTAAAGCAGTATATTTACAGGAATTATGGCAGTGAGCTTGGAATAGATATGCTCGCTGAGATGGTATACCTTGCCCCGAGCTATCTGAGCACTGTGTTCAAAAAGGAGACGGGTCAGAACCTTAGCAAATTTATCAAGTCATACAGAATGGAGCGTGCAAAAGATATGCTTGAGAATAGTATGGCTAAGATAGTTGATATAGGTAATATGTGTGGTTATCAGAATGTATCCTATTTCTGTTCGAGCTTTCGTGAGTTTTATGGAGTTAGTCCACAGAAATTCAGGGAGAATGGTGGCCTGGGAGATGAGTAGAGCAATAATTTGCCAATACGGCGGAGAAGTTGGTACCGCAGTGCGGAGGTAGATGCATGGGAAAAAACAGCTTGAAAAGAAAATTCCGAGATATGAGGCTTACCGGCAAACTGGTTGTTATTTATCTGCTGGCGGGTTTTGTGCCTGTTATAATAATCCTGAGTATAACATACATGGAGATGAAGAAGATACTGTGGGATCGGGAGACAACTATTCTGCAATCCTACGTCAGACAGACGACGGATGCCATGGATAATGAGCTGGAGATATATAATAATCTGTCCAAATATATCTCGTACAATCAGTCTATTGCAAAGATACTGAGCGCGGACCAGTCTGCGTATCAGAACTATGAGCAGTTCAGCACGGTGATTGATCCACTGCTGTCCTCAATTATGTATTTTCATGAGAATGTGAATCAGGTCACGATATATACGGATGCAAGTGATGTAAAACATGGTTCCACGGTTGCGCCTCTTAAAGATCTGTCAGATGGAACTCATGCGTACGATGATCTTGACAACAATATACACTGGCGTATTGATATGGAAAACCATACAGCATTTTCGGTCAGCCGGATGGCTATGCTGGAACAGAGAGGGGCTAAGGGAGTTTTATATGTCAGTGTGGACTATGACAGTGTATTCCAGCCATTCTATACGGAGACGATGTTTGATAATTATGGGCTTGTCATAGAGGATGAGTATGGAAATACGATATTTGCCAAGAATACATTTGCCGATGACAAGGCTGCGTATGAATTGAACGTAGACCAGTTTAAAGCCCTGAGAGAGATGGAGAATTCAGGGTATCAGTTTATAGATCGGACATCAAATGCGACTGGCTGGAACATATGCGTATACAAACCGGATAGGCTTATAATCTCATCTGTACAGCCGATACTTATAATAGCAGGGGTTGCCATTTTGGTGAGTATGTTTGCGGGAATAACATGTATACATATAATTTCGGAGTTTATAACAAAGCGAATAAAGAAACTTCAGAAGACGATGAAGGCCACTGAGACCGGAAATCTGGGTATGGTTATAGAAAATGACAGTGCAGATGAGATAGGTGATCTCATAAATGGATACAACAGCATGAGTAAGCGGCTTGATGAGACAGTAAATGAGGTATACCAGAGCAAGATCAAGGAGAAAGAATATGAGATGAGGGCACTGCAGGCCCAGATCAATCCTCATTTTCTGTATAACTCGTTGTCTATGATCAACTGGAAGGCTCTGGAGGCTGACCAGGAGGACATAAGCCATATAACACTGGCTCTCTCAACATTTTACAGAACTGCACTAAACAAGGGCAAGAACATTTTGCTGGTCAAAGATGAAATAGCAAATATCAAGTCGTATCTTGATATCCAGCTGGCCATGCATGACAACAGTTTCGATGTAGTGTATGACATAGATGACAGCATTCTGAAGTATGAAACTTTGAATCTGATACTCCAGCCTCTGCTTGAAAATGCGATAGGGCACGGGATTGATGTCAAGACTGACGGCAGAGGAGAGATACGCATAGAGGGAAAGGAGAACGGAGATTTCCTTGACTTTACTGTGTCGGATAATGGTGTTGGCATGACAAAGACTCAGGCCGCCATGATCCTGTCAAAGTCGTCAAATGGTTACGGTGTGTCAAATGTAAACGAGAGGATCAAGCTTTACTATGGTGAGCAGTATGCAGTAAAAATAGACAGTACCCCGGGCGTTGGCACAAAAGTAATGCTGCACTTCCCAAAGAGAGCAGAATAAAAAAGCAGATAATAAAACAGTATAATAACATAACAATTCGCTTCCATTGCGTTACAAAATGCAGTGGAGGCGAATTTTGTTTTATACAGAGTATCCCGTCAAGCTGGTGATCTCAAAAAATTCCAGACCGGTGGTTATAGGATCACAAAAACAAAATATCAAAAATTCAACATATCTAAAAAATCCAACATGTTTCTAAAATCATTGATATATACGGATTGGAAACGTTTTCTTATAATAATGACATAAGGTAAAGGTACTGCAAAGGTATTAAAAACATTCAATCAAAACTATATTTTTTAAGGAGGAACGGTTATGAGAGTTAAGAGATTTGCAGCAGTTGCACTTGCGGGTGTAATGGGAATGTCAATGCTGGCAGGATGTGGAGATTCAGGAAAGGATGAGTCAACAACAGCAGCAGCAAAGAGTGATGCTTCAGAGGCTGCAGATGCCACAGAGGCAGCTACAGAGGAAGAGGCGATCAAGACAACACTTACAGTCTGGGGACCAGCTGAGGATCAGTCACCTGATTACGGCGAGTGGTTACAGACAACATGTGAGGCATTCAAGAAAGAGCATCCAAACTGGGATATCACATTTGAGTATGGTACATGTAGTGAGGGTGATGCAGGAAAGACTGTAACACAGGATGTTTCAGCGTCAGCAGATGTATACATGTTCGCAAATGACCAGTTACAGACTCTGATCGATGCAGGTGCTATCTCAGAGCTTGGAGGAAGCACAGCAGATTATGTTAAGTCAACAAATTCACAAGCGATTGTAGATTCTATCACAGTTGATGGAGGTATCTATGGTGTGCCATTTACAACAAATACATGGTTTATGTACTACAACAAGAAGACATTTACAGAGGATGATGTAAAGAGCCTTGACACAATGCTTGAGAAGGGTAAGGTTTCATTCCCACTCACAAACTCATGGTACATCGCAGCATTCTACCTTGCAAATGGTGGAACATTATTCGGTGATGGTACAGACAATGATGCAGGAATCAACTTCGGTGGCGATAACGGCAAGGCTGTTACAGACTACCTGGTAGATCTTGTAAACAACAAGAACTTTGTAAACGATGAGTCAGGTGTTGGTATCTCAGGTATGACAGATGGTTCAATATCAGCAATGTTCTCAGGCTCATGGGACTACGCAGCATTACACGATGCACTTGGAGATGATCTCGGAATCGCAGTTATGCCAACAGCCAAGATCGGCGGTGCGGACAAGCAGCTCCTCTCATTTGCAGGATCAAAGGCAATCGCTGTAAATCCTAACTGTGAGTATCCACAGGTTGCAGTTGCGCTTGCACTCTACCTTGGAAATGAGGCATCACAGGAGTCACACTACACAGCAAGAAACATCGTTCCATGTAACACAAGCCTTCTTGAGAGCGATACAGTTAAGGGCGATGCACTTGTAGCAGCTCAGAATGCAACATTCGATACAACAGCATTCATCCAGCCATTTGTTCCTAAGATGGGCAACTACTGGACACCAGCAGAGAACTTTGGTAAGTCTCTCGTAAATGGTGAGGTTACACATGACAACGCAGCAGATATGACAGAGTCATTCAACACATCACTTAACACTGATGTAGCACAGTAAAAATACTAGTTATATATTTCAAAAACAGGTGCTCCATTCATCTACAGGTGATGGGGCACTTGTAATAAGAAGAGATAGTGATTTACTTTGAGACGGAGGTGTTAGGATGGCTCAGGCTATAACAAATAAAAAAGGCAAAATAAAGAAAATACGAAGATCTGATTACCCATATACCGTTGCACAGGCAGCGGCAAATGGAGACATAGCTACCAGAATTTCATTTCTGATCTTGGGGTTTGGAAGCATAGTCAGAAAACAGTTTGTAAAGGGATTTTCGTACCTGGTACTTGAGGTACTGTTTATATGGTTTATGATAAAGCACGGAGCATCACTCCTGGTGGATCTCTTCCATCTGGGTGGTCAGGAACAGCAGAAGGTCTGGAATGATGCAAAGGGTGTATTTGAATATACCCAGGGTGACAACTCTCTGCTCATGCTCCTGTACGGTGTGGCAACACTGTTTATAATTTTCGCATTCATCTGCCTTTGGGTAGTAAGTATAGAGAGCGCATACAAAGCGTATTGCCTGTGGGGTAAAGGCAAAAAGGTTCCAAAGTTCAAGGACGATGTGAAGAGTCTGTTTGACAGCAATCTTCATGCATTTCTTCTTCCACTTCCTGTACTTGGAGTCGTTGTATTTACGATATTGCCATTGGTTTTCATGATATTTATGGCATTTACAAATTACAGCAAGCTTGATTCACATACAGTTATATTCAACTGGGTTGGACTGAAGAATTTTGCAAAGATATTGAACTTTAGTGATGCAATAGGAAGTACATTCTGGTCAGTGCTTGGCTGGACGCTTGTTTGGGCTGTGGCAGCCACATTCAGTAACTACTTCCTTGGAATGATACTCGCAATGGTGATCAACAGAAGGGGAACCAGGGCAAAAGGTATGTGGAGAGCAATCTTCATGCTCTCAGCAGCGGTTCCGCAGTTCGTATCACTTCTTCTGATGAGGACTATCTTCAGTCAGAATGGTATCGTCAATACATTACTTATAAATAACGGAATAATCGACAATGCTATTCCATTCTGGAGCAATGCAACACTCGCCAGAGTCATGGTAATTGTCATCAATATCTGGATAGGAATTCCATTCACCGTCATGCAGGTCACAGGAATCCTCCAGAGCATACCGGAGGAGATATACGAGGCTGCGAGAGTTGACGGCGCAGGCCCGGTAAAGATCTTCTTCAAGATCACTCTTCCATATATGTTGTTTGTCACAGCACCGTATCTGATAACAACATTTGCAGGAAATATAAACAACTTCAACGTTATCTACCTTCTGTCAAATGGAGCGCCTACCCCGGTTGGAAAGACAGCCGGAAAGACAGATCTTCTTGTCACATGGCTCTACAAGCTGACGGTTGATAACCAGTACTATAACTTAGGTGCTGTTATAGGTATCATGACATTCATAGTTCTCGCTGTTGTGTCATTGGTAACTTACCACAACACCGCATCATATAAAGATGAGGAGGGATTTCAGTAATGGCTAAATCAAATAACGAGATTAAAGTTAGAAGAAAATGGACATTGGGAGACATCGTGGTCCATATCATACTGGCAATCCTTTCGGTTATCTGGGTACTGCCGATTGCATGGATAATCATGATAAGTTTCAGAGGAGAGAAAGGACAGTATGTTTCAACTCTGTTGCCGAAGTCTCTGACTCTGGCGAACTATACAAAGCTTTTTACAGACACAGGTATCCTGAACTTCATGCAGATGTTCAAGAATACTTTGATAATAGCAATTTTCTCATGTATAATATCAACAGCGTTCGTGCTTGCAGTTTCATACTGTATGTCAAGAATGCGTTTCAGACTGAGAAAGCCATTTATGAATGTGGCACTTATCCTTGGAATGTTCCCGGGATTCATGGCTATGATAGCTGTGTATTATATCCTTAAGGTTCTGGGACTTTCAGAAGGCTCACTCATCAGGGTTGCTTTGGTACTCGTATATTCAGGCGGTTCAGGACTTGGATTCTATATCGCCAAAGGATTCTTTGATACTATACCAAAGTCGCTGGAAGAAGCAGCATACCTTGACGGTGCTACAAGATGGCAGTCATTTACAAGGATCATCATACCACTCAGCCGTCCGATCATAGTTTATACGGTTCTGAATTCGTTCCTTGCACCATGGATTGATTTCGTGTTTGCCAAGGTTATATGCAGAGCCAACAAGGACTATTACACAGTATCTATCGGACTTTGGAACATGCTCGAGAAAGAGTATGTGTACAACTGGTTCAACTCATTTGCGGCTGGCGCAGTGCTGATATCCGTACCGATTATCATTCTCTTTATGGTAATGCAGAAGTGCTACAAGGATAGCATGTCTGGAGGCGTAAAGGGTTAAGGATAATATATGAAATTATTTGCAGAAAAACTCGCCGGGGCTAATGCCTGGTGACATGAAACGGATCAGAGGTAAGCATATGCCAGCAATGAAGTATCTGAAAAAAATAATAACATGTGTGCTAACAATTACCCTTATAATAATATGTGGCTGTCAGGACTCAAAAACACCCCCCTCCAACCCGTCCGGGACGGCTGCAGATTCAGAATATGAGTCTGCCATGCATAATGCGGAAACCACTCCGTTTGGCAAGTATCCGGAGCAGCTTACCTATACCCTGGGAAAGCTGTCCGGTGCAAATAATTCCAATCTTCCACAGGGAGAAACGTATGAAAATAACGCATACACACAGATATTAAATGAAATCTTAAATGTGCAGAACCAGGATATATTTGAGGCTGCTGATGATCAGTATGATGACAATGTATCCATGGTGATAGCACAGAAGGATCTTCCAGATGTGATGATCGTCCAGGATATGGATGAGCTGCAGTATCTGGTGGAAAATGACATGATCGAGGATCTCACAGACAGTTATAATAACTGTATGAGTGAAACGATAAAGAACATATATAAGAGTTATGGCAGCAGTATCATGGATGTGGTCACATTTGATGACCGTATCATGGCCATACCTGAGACAAATATATCAGATGGACCAAATCTGATATGGCTTAGAAAAGACTGGATGGATAAGCTGGGACTTGAGGCTCCGAGAACACTTTCGGATGCGGAGGAGATCATCAGGCAGTTTATTGAGAAAGATCCGGGAAATAATGGTGAAGGAAATACCGTAGGGCTGGTGGCAGACACAAGTCTCTGCGGCGGTTGTGGTTATAGCAGCGAGTACACGCTCGACATTGTATTTGCCGCATATGGGGCATTTCCGAAACAGTGGATAAAGGATGAGGACGGAAATGTTGTGTATGGTTCTGTACAGCCGGAGGCAAAGAAGGCTCTGGAGCATATACATGAGATGTACGAGGAAGGAATTCTGGATCAGAATTTCCTCATGCGGACAAGCAGCAACATAATAGAACTCATAGTGAATGGACAGTGTGGTTCGTTCTTCGGTCCATGGTGGGCTCCAAATAATCCTCTTATGGACGCTGTAGCGGCCGATCCAACAGCAAAGTGGGAACCATATCTGCTTTCCACAGAGGAAAATGGTTCAACGAGTTATCACACCCAGGTTCCGTATGGCAACTTCGTGGTTGTCAGAAAGGGATATGAGCACCCAGAGATAGTGTGCAAGATAATAAGTGTGCTGTTTGACTATGTAAGATATGAGGATAAAGACAATCAGGCTATAAAGGATTACTACAAACTCAATGTGGATCCTACCGCAAGACCACTTGCGATGAATGTGGATTACAACAATGCACTTCAGATATGTTATGGCGAGCTGAACCATGTGTTCTCTGGCGTAAGGCAGCCAGATGATCTGAATCTGCTGGAACAGTCTTATTATGAAGCATGTGATTCATATCTTAAGAATGAAGATAATGCGTCATCGGAGGACTGGGCGGCATATACATCCCGTATAACTGCGTGCAGGATCCTCAATGATGCGCGTACAAATAAAGTCGAATCTCTGTACTTCGGAGAGACCGAGACCATGGTGTCAGACTGGTGGCACCTTGAGAATCAGGAGAGCGACACGTATCTGAAGATAGTTACAGGTGAAGCAGATCTGGATGAATTTGACAGTTTTGTGGACAACTGGTACAAGACCGGTGGAACGACTATTACTAAGGAAGTAAGAAGGGAGTGCCGGTAGCTGGATATATAATTAAATAAAAATGATTACTCGCTATTTTCTATAGAACCTGACGGCGTCAAAACCGTCAGGTTCTTTCTTTGAATGAGGAATGTAGATACCATTTTTCTCTGTTCTGCATCAAAAACAAGTATCCACTCTGTTGAAATTGATTAAATTTTTGTGAAGAATGTGCTCGGTGTATTGAAGGATTAATAGTGTTGATGTATTCTGAGAAAGAAATGAGGGAACGCGTAAAAAAGTTGACAATCATAAAAAAATTGATATACTAACAGTTAAAAGGAGTGTCCTGCCTAAAGTGGACTTTCAAAGTGGGTATAAGTGATTATACTATGAGAGGACTGTTGTACAGTCCTCTTTTTAGTTGTGCGTGCAATGGCGCGCATATATTACAGAGGAGGTTTATGGGAGAACAAAAAGATGAATTAAAACTATACAGGATATTACCTAAATATGTTGAGGCATTAAGGGATGTGGTTCACGGAGGAGACGCCAGTGTATATAAAGTGGAAGGAAATAAGTCTAACCGACCATTTATAGGGATTATAACTATTTTTAATAATCATAATTATTTCATTCCATTAACATCATATAAGGAAAGATTTAAATATCTTACTGCAAGGGAAGTCGATTTTACCCCAATATATAGACGAGGAAATCTTATAGCTGGAATAGAATTTAATAAAATGATACCTGTCCCGTTAAATCAGATCAGACCGCTGGATATGGAGATACATAAACACGACAATGATAAAACGCAGACTGCTAAGCGGATGAGGAAGTATGAGTATAATTGGTGTAATGCGCACAAGGATGAGATTGTAAAAAAAGCTCAAAATTTATATACTATGTATATTGATCGGGATATAAAATATAAGAACATAAAATATTGTTTGAATTTTCCTGAGTTGGAAAAAATATGTATACAGTACGAACTAGAACACCCGGCACAATACTAAGGAGGATATATGATAAGAGCGATTGTATTTGATTTAGATGATACATTATACGACTGCCTTCATGAGAATGATAAGGCAGTGGATGACACTGTGAGATACGTGGCAAATGAACTTCTTCATATAGATGAAGTGACAGTGATGAAAGCCTTTGAAGAAGGCAGAGACATGGTAAAGGATCAGCTCTCTGCCTGGGATATGGCGGCGCAGCACAATAGGGTGCTGTACTTCCAGAAGATGCTGGAGATCCTGGGGGTATCACCATTCAGGTATGACCTGCAGGTGTACAACTATTTCTGGAACAATTTCCTGAACAGGATATCCATATTCCCCGGGGCATTGGAGTTTATAGATGATATGAAAGCCAGAGGGATAAAGATAGGTATCTGTACAGATATGACTGCTCATATCCAGTTCAGGAAGATAGACAGACTTGGACTTACGGGCAGACTTGACGCAATGATAACAAGTGAGGAGGCTGGTATAGAAAAGCCGAACCGCAGGATGTTTGATATGATAGCTGCAAAGCTGGGCGTAAAGAACGATGAGGTCATCTATGTGGGCGATAGCTACAAGAAGGATGTCATGGGAGCGAAAAATGCCGGAATGACACCGGTGTGGTATCTGTCGCTGCAGAATAAGTCGGACGAGGATGTACTGGCTGTGTCCAGCTATCCGGAACTTAAGAACATAGTGAATAGGGTGATATAAAAATGCCGGAGTGTGTGATAATTAAAAATCACATACTCCGGCTTATTTTGTTTAATATTCGTATTTCTTTTTATTTTTCACAAGGAAGGTGATGGTTATGACAAGAGTCAAAGTCTCCGCAACGGCCACAGCACACCAGATACCATTGATGCCAAACACCATAGGCAGTATCAACACCGCTGCAAGCTGTATCACCAGTGTTCTGAGGAAAGATATGGTTGCGGATACAAGCCCGTTGCCTAGACCTGTGAAGAAACCTGAGCCAAATACGTTGAATCCGCAGAACAGGAATGATATGGAAAAAAGCATCATACCGGTCTGGGTCATACGGCATAGCGTATCATCATAGCCAACAAATATTCTTGCGATAGGGAGTGCCAGAACCTCGGACAAAACCGTCATTGTTATAGCTGTGACGGCGGTGATCACAAGGCTTTTTTTAAGCAGGCTGTGCAGCTGTTTTTTGTTACCGGCACCATAGTTATAACCGATGATAGGCGTGACTCCGATGGCATAACCGAAGAATATTGCCATGAATATGAATGACACATACATTATCACACCATATGCTGCTATACCATTTTCATTCGCAAGTTTCATAAGCTGCAGGTTATAGACCACAGACACAAGGGATGTGGACAGGTTGGTGAGCATCTCAGAAGAGCCGTTTCCACAGGCTTTCCAGATACACTTCCAGTCAAACTTTGCTTTCGTCAGTTTTAACGATCCTGTAGTGTTGGTCGCAAAATATATGAGCGGTACTACACTTCCTATAATCTGTCCGCACACTGTGGCAGCCGCAGCTCCGGCTATGCCGAGGCGGAACACAAACATGAGAAGAAAATCAAGGACCATGTTGGTGATACCCGCAAGTACTGAAACCAGCAGACCAAGGTTTTGTTTTTCTGCCGTTGTAAGAAAACTCTGAAAACTGTTCTGAAGCATAAAAAACGGCTCTGACAGAATGAGTATTCTTCCGTATAATATGGCGTCTGAGCGTATAGTATCGCTGGCTCCGAGGAGCTCGACTATCTGGGGCATGAAGACAAATCCTATGACTGCCACAATGCAGGACGAGATGATGATAAGCCACACCAGCATCGAGAATACTTCATTTGCCTTTTTCTTTTCCCCGAGCCCCATATAATATGAGGTCAGTGCGCTGCCTCCCGTACCGATCATGAATCCTATGGCGGATATCGCCATCAGCACAGGCATGACCAGATTGACCGCTGCAAATGGATTCTTGCCTATGATGTTGGAGACAAAGTAGCCGTCCACAATGCTGTAGATGGATGTCATGATCATCATGGCAATGCACGGCAGCACATATCTTATAAGCTTTTTATATGTAAATGAATCAGAAAGTCTTATTTCCATAATCCTTCAGTTCCTTTCTTAAGGTAATCGAGCTGACGCTGCATGAGTGAGAGCAGAAGTTCTCTTTCCTCATCCGTAAAACTCGAAAATGATGAAATATCAGCATTTGTCAGTGGCGTAATATATTTGTTGGCGAATGAGACTCCATTTTCCGTGAGTGATAAATATTTGATGTTCCCTGCACCTTTGTGTGTTGTCAGAGAAATGAGCCCCTTGCCTTCCAGTTTTTTGACAGCAGAGTTGCATGTCTGTCTGGGTATGAACCATGTGTCGCATAGCTCTGCCTGAGTAAGTTCAGCTTTATTCTCAATGGTCAATATATAAATTATCCAGAAAGCAGTTTCAGGCAGCCCGGAGTTTCTTGCCGCCTCCTGCCAGATATCGTCCTGAGCTTTCCAGAGGGTGTTAAATATGCGTAGCTGTTCTTGTAAATGACTGTCTTTATATGCGATCATAAAATATAAAAAACTCCTTTAGTTATTATTGGGGTGCAAATTTAAACCCATAGCAATGAGAAAGTATTTTCTTAAAATATATGATATTTGATCGGGAAAGCACCACTATCCAATATAAATCCGAAATCGGATTTAGTCAAGCAAGTTTATATAAATTTTAATAAGAGGACAGGATAGTGGGTTAAGTAAAGATATGCATAAATATTTTCATTTAAAGATATGTGAAGGTGTTGTTTTGGGGTGGCCGTGCGGCTATAATAATAGACATGGGCTATGAATTTATAGATATATGTTATGGGTGACTGAAATCTATGCGGTGTGAAGAAAGTAGTCATGGCCAGGAAAGGAGTATACACTTATGGGGTTTTTAACAGGTAAGACAGCGATAATAACAGGAGGCGGACGTGCAGTTCTCAGCGATGGAAGCTGTGGCTCCATCGGATACGGAATAGCGACAGCATATGCCAAGGAAGGTGCCAATCTGGTGCTTACAGGTCGTAATGTCCAGAAGCTTGAGGATGCAAAGGCAGAGCTTGAGAGCAAATATGGAATCAAGGTTCTTGCAGTCCAGGCTGATGTAAACGCAGGTGCGGACAACGAGAGCGTTGTCAAGAACGTTGTGGAGCATGCGGTTAAGGAATTTGGAAGAATAGATGTGCTCATCAACAATGCACAGGCATCCGCATCAGGTGTTACCATCGCAGATCACACAACAGCACAGTTTGACCTTGCAATATATTCAGGTCTTTACGCTGCATTTTACTATATGCAGGCATGCTATCCATATCTGAAGGAGACAAAGGGTTCAGTCATCAACTTTGCATCAGGTGCAGGCCTCTTTGGAAATTACGGACAGTGCGCATATGCGGCTGCAAAGGAAGGCATCAGGGGACTCACAAGAGTTGCAGCCACCGAGTGGGCAGTTGACGGAATAAATGTCAATATAGTATGTCCTCTCGCATGGACATCTCAGCTTGAGAACTTCGAGAAGGCATATCCGGACGCATTCAAGGCAAATGTAAAGATGCCGCCGATGGGACACTTTGGAGACGTAGAGAAGGAGATCGGACGTGCATGCGTGGCACTCGCGTCTCCGGATTTCAAGTACATGAGTGGTGAGACGATCACACTTGAGGGCGCAATGGGACAGAGACCATAGTGCATTCAATATATTAAATATGGCTTATGCTATGATACTAGAATATGATGTAGATGCGGATCCTGGTCCGCAGCTTGCATAAAAAATGAGCGTAACACAATAATACCCAGATGGGAATGTGTTATGCTCATTTTGTTTAGCCGACTCAGTCATCAACTATCTTGAAGGGAAGTAAGTACAATATGAGTAAGGCGGCACCTAGACCGAACATGAAAACGGAAGGGAATGTAGGTGTTCTCTTCATGGCAATGTCAGTCACGGCATTTTCTGGATTGCCTTTTTTGTAGTATACTTTGACGGATTCTCCCATGTTAAAGTAATTAGTACCAGTGTATACTGTCTGGGTATATGTTTGGTCATCAATGGTGTATTCGACGATTGTACCATAGGTTACTGTATGGTTACTGGCTTTTCTGTAACGACCGGAATAATAATCATACTGTTCAGAATACTTTACATATCCGGTTGTCTGTTCACAGCCAATACTTTGAGTCCATGCAATGATATCCGGTACGATATACTTCAAGCAGCCAAGCCCGCCTAGTATCAAAAAAACGATCGCCAGGTATAGTGCCTTTTTGTTTTCCGGGTTTCTCCGGTAGTCTTTCACAATTCTCGTCATTAGAATAATCCCCCTTAAAAATAAAACTTGTCATCCTCCCCAGTTTGATGACCATCCACATTATAATATAAAGAATGTATTAATAAAATGTAATATTACAATATAATATGCTGTGAATTATCTCAAATAACTTACTTTAAAATAATTTTGAATATATCCACATCTCAAACCAGATGGCTGTCCGCTTGTCGTTAATAAGACACAAGGTTTCTTAAAAAAATATGAAATATCTGCCATCATCCTTGAATAACCTTACTTGGAGTACTTATAATAGAACTTTGTTAAAGAAATCATGAGATGTCATGGGCAGTCGATGCAAAATGTTGCTCGATGCATAACATTTGCCGACCATATACACAGGAAGAGGTGTTTTATTTGGATACAAACTCAGAAAACAAGCTGGATACACGGGGAGTCCCGATCATTGGCCTTACATCGGAGGAAGTAAGGGAACGGATCGACAAGGGACTTACCAATCACACGGATATAAGTACGCAGAAGACAGTGGGGCAGATCGTCAAGTCCAATCTGCTTACATACTTCAATCTTATATTCCTCATACTTACGGTGCTGCTATGTATCGTTGGTTCATTTAGGAATTTGACGTTCCTGCCGGTCATCATAGGCAATACGGTTATAGGAATATTTCAGGAGCTGCGTGCCAAAAAGACTCTTGACAAGATGAGCATGTTAAATGCGCCACATTCGATAGTTGTGAGAGACGGACAGCAGCAGCAGATACAATCAGAGGAACTGGTTAAGGATGATATCATCATTCTGTCGGCAGGCAATCAGATATGTGCGGACGCTACGGTGCTCAGCGGCAGTATATCGGTAAATGAAGCTCTGCTCACCGGTGAGTCAGACGAGATCATGAAGAGATCTGGTGATGGACTCATGTCCGGAAGTTTTGTTGTGTCCGGACAGTGCTATGCCAAGCTTGACAAGGTGGGCAATGAGTCATACATATCAAAGCTCACAGCCCAGGCGAAGGCCATGGGTGATGGCGAACAGTCAGAGATGATCAGGTATATCAACAAGCTTGTCAAATGGGTTGGAATCATCATCATACCAGTTGGAATCATATTGTTCTGCCAGGCGTATATCATGAATGGAGAGACATTCAAGAAGAGTGTTGTATCGATGGTTG
>OGXW01000637.1_pt1 | contig 26611 bp, 25 predicted proteins | sample 1576341 | NCBI WGS metagenome assembly OGXW01 (sample SAMEA3541592, study PRJEB24748) | human gut metagenome | biome: human gut; feature: human-associated habitat; material: faeces | place: China | collected 2012
AGAACCTACTGCTCTACACTTACCTGTAACTCCCGGCATTCTGCGATAGAAGGTATCCCGCAAAGGAGATTCCTGAAAGAGCAGAACTGAGTTTAAACGATGCCACATTTGAAGAAAGGTATATTTCTATCAATGATCATCTAATCTTTCCTCCGGCACACTGTTATCAAAAATATATTTTGCCAATTCCTGCACCATTGTAAGTCCCTTATCATTCAGATCTGTTGCCTGCCCCATATAAAAAGCAACGGCATTTGCCACATCATCACTTGTAATATCAGAAGCTGGCTTATCAGGCAATGCATCTCGAATTGTCTTTATGGCTTCAACTGTGGCAACAGTACTTGTAAGTTCTTTGTTCTGTATACTGGATTTTATATCACGCAATATGGATACAAACTGATTCTTGATTTTTTCAATGTCTGCTTCATTCGATCCTAATTTCTGCCAATTCAAAAACTGCTTATCTTGTATAATTTCTTTTCGTTTTGCCGGTTCTGCATTCATTAAATCTGTCAATTGATTTACTGCAAAATCAATCACCTGATTTCGAGCCATGACTCCCTCGGCAATGGTATCATCAAAGAAATTGCGAATCATAATACACAGTCGTGGAAAGTGGTCATGTTCTAACAGGCGGTTTAAAATATCTATATCTATTCTTTCAGTAATCAGTCTATTTACAGCTTCTTCAGAAAGTCCTAATTCTGAAATATCATAACTTTTTGGTGTGGTAATCTGTGTAATGCCAAGCAGATAATCTGTGGAAACATGAAAAAATCTGGCTGCATCTATCACGATACTTATATTAGGATTTTTTGTTTCACCACTTTCGATACGGCTGATCTGTGAGTGTGTCACATGAAGCTCATCAGCCAACTGTTTTTGGCTCATACTACAATCTTTGCGTAAATTACTTAACCGATAAGCAAGACTCTTCTCGTCCTCAATCAAATCTGATCTTCCCATTTGTTGTCACCTCCTGGATAAATTTAATTATATCTGTCCCTGTGCAGATTTGCAATTTTTTATCGTATCGCATTCCGGATTTTCATTATACGTGAATAAATCGGGAATGCGATTTTTTCATGCTAAACTGACACCATGATCAATCAGACAGAACCTTGAAAACAAAATGACCGTTCCAGAACTTTATAAACCGCCATGATCTTCCGATTGGAAATGAGCGCTTGAAAAAGACGGCACAGCACCGGAAAGGGTAGCCTGCCAGGAAAAGAGCTGGATAAAACGGCGCAGCTTTAAATGCAAACTTAAATTCGAGGAGGAAAATAACATGAGATTATTTGAAACAATAAAAGAAACGATAACAGTTGGACAGGCTGCAGATTACTACGGAATGAAAATCGAAAGAAACAATATGATTTGTTGTCCGTTTCATAATGACCACCATCCAAGCATGAAACTGAATCCAACGTATTACTACTGCTTTGGGTGTGGTGCTACCGGAGATGTTATTCAGTTTGTAGCAAACCTGTTTGGATTGAGCAATTATGAAGCTGCCAAAAAAATTGCAGCGGATTTTGGCATTACGCCCGATCATCCACCGATGGCAGCAGCACTGAAAAAGCCGGAGTATATTGATAATAAAAGAAAACAAAAAGAAGTATATGAATGTCAGAAAATGGTCTGTGAGTATCTTCACAGATTGGAAAAATGGAAAGTGATTTATGCACCAGAACATCCAGATTTACCAATGGATGAACGATTTGAAGAAGCCTGTGAAAATCTGAGCTATGTTGAATATCTGGCAGATTATCTGACTTTTGCAGAAGAAAATGAAAGAATCGATGCAGTGAAAGCTATGAAAGAAGCCGGTGTGATCAATGATTTGAAAAATCGCCTGGACGAGAAAAAGGAGGATATTTATGCAGAAGAACAAAAAGCAGCTTAATAACGCAAATGCTCCCGCATGGTTTGATGGGAGCAATATTAACGAAGCAGCCTTTTGTGATGAATTTCTTCATACGCATAAAATCATCTTTGCCAACAATGCATTTTTTACTCCGGAGGGGAGGATTACTGATAATCTGCCCCTCCGTGGGGAAATTTTTAACAGGCTAAAGCTATATGCCATCAACAACATTCCCCGGAAAGTAACAAATATCCTGGAAGTTCTGAAATTAGCAGCATATGTAGAAGATTTTCCACCGGAAGCTGACAAAATTCATCTTGCAAATGGAACTTTGCATATAGATGGAACTTTCACACCGGAAAAATCAGAAATTGTAAGAATGCGTCTGCCGATTGAATATCATCCAGACGCCCCGGAAGCTGTCACATGGTTGTCTTTTCTCAATGAATTGCTGTATCCGGAAGATATTCCAACGCTACAGGAATTTATAGGATACTGTCTGATACCCAGTAATAAAGGACAACGGATGATGATTATTAAGGGGAACGGTGGGGAAGGCAAATCACAGATTGGTGCAGTTCTGAATGTTTTATTTGGTAGCAACATGAAAGATGGAAGTATCGGTAAAATCTCTGAAAACCGCTTTGCCAGAGCTGATTTGGAGCACATCTTATTGTGTGTAGATGATGATATGCGTATGGAAGCTTTGCGACAGACCAGTTATGTAAAATCTATTGTTACCGCTCAGGGAAAAATGGATTTGGAACGTAAGGGCAAGCAGAGCTATCAGGGATGGATATTCTCCAGACTTCTTGCATTTAGTAATGGAGATTTACAGGCATTATATGACAGAAGTGACGGTTTTTATCGCAGACAATTGGTGCTGACGACTAAAGAAAAATCTGCTGATCGTGTGGATGATCCCTACCTGACTGAAAAAATGAAAAAGGAAGCTGAAAGTATATTTTTATGGGCATTTGAAGGACTACAGCGTTTGATTCGACAGAATTTTAAATTTTCTGAAAGTTTCCGTATTAAAGCTAACCGGGAAAATGTAAAGCGTGACAATAACAATGTACTGGAATTCTTAGAATCCGAAGGATACCTTCGTTTCCGGACAAATGCAAGTGCAAGCTCTAAAGAATTGTATGACAGTTACCGGCTCTGGTGTGAAGAAAATTCTATGACTGCATTGAAAAGCCGAAGTTTTTCAGATGCTTTGATTGCGGTTCAGACAAAATATAATCTGGAGCATTGTAATACAATAAAAAATTCTGCCGGACGGCGGGTATGGGGTTTTACCGGGATTGAAGTCATTACAAAAACATCTTATACAGATGAATTTATGGAGGCTTCCCAGTGTACGTACGTACCGAAAGAATGGATGAACTAAAAATCGGTACGTATGTACGCAGCAACGACACTAAAGTTATTATTATGTAATTTGAGCTGACCAGCAAAGATGCCATGGTTGGCTCATTTTGCGGAAAGGAGGAAATAAACAATGCAGAAAGCACAATATGGTATTTTACGATTTGCAAAATACAAAGGTCCTGAAATCAGTAATATCGAAGCGCATAATGAACGAAAAAAAGAAAAGTATGCCAGTAATCCGGATATTGATCTCAGCCGAAAAAAATTGAATTATCATTTGATTGAACCTGCCGGAAAGTATCGCGCAGAAGCCAATCGGTTGATTGAGGAAAATGGATGCAGGACACGCAAAGACAGTGTGCGTGTTGTTGAAGCACTGATCACCGCAACACCTGAATTCTTCAAGGGGATGAAAAAGAATGAAATCAGGGCATATTTCCAAACGGCATTGGAATTTATTGAGAAATATCAAAATTCAAAGACGATTCTTTCAGCTGTTGTGCATATGGATGAGAAAACTCCGCATATGCACCTTGCTTTTGTCCCTATAACACAGGATGGACGGCTTTGTGCCAAAGAAATTCTTGGCAATAAGAAAAAGCTGACCTGGTGGCAGGATGAATTCTGGAAACACATGGTAGACAAATATCCAGATCTGGAACGTGGAGAATCAGCCAGCAGGACAGGGCGTGAGCATATTCCACCACGACTTTTTAAGGAAGCTGCACATCTTACCAGACAAGCCAAAGAAATTACTGGTCTACTGGAAAATACAAACTTTTTCAATGCGGGTAAAAATACAGATAAAGCCGTTGAACTTTTGCAGAAGTTTTTCCCTGCAATGGAGAATTTTCAGACACAGATACGGAAGTATGATCAGACAATTCGTTCCTTAAAATCAGATAAATCATCTTTGCAAAAACAGACAGAGAATTTATCCAGGCAGGTAAAAGAAACAAAATCCAGCAGTATACAAAAGAAAATGGATGATGCCAGACTCAGAGCGGATTATGAAAATCTGCAACATCTGGTAAATCGTATTCCACCGGAAATACTGGAATTGGCAAAAAGAGGTCAGCTAAGCCATTCAAATCGTGAACGATAAAATTTTAAAGTGGACAGACACGAAAACTGTCCACTTTTTATATGATAATGATAGAAAATTTAACAGAAAGGATGTGATAGCCTTGCGTAAACCAACGTATTATCTCTGGCGCAGCGATTTCTCCTCACAGGAAGAATTTGAAGCTGAACGTAAGAAATATACGGATAGTGGTTTCCGGGTTGTCACATTTCTGGATGGGAATTCGGATGCTGATATTCACAATGGTATTAAAGCAATGGTTAGAAATCACTGGAATGATATATCATGATTTCAACAAACTGGAATTTTCTACTCTTATCAATAACCCCAAGTCATCAGATTCCATTCTCCACCGTCACTCCGTGCAAGCCACCATGACCAAGTGTATTCTTCGTTAACCTCCCATGCACCACCACCTTTTTTCGGCGAACGGAAACTACTTTCAAATGCAATACATTGCGTAAAGGCTTCTTTATTATCATCCGTTCTTAAATCGTTCATCCATTCAATGTTATCTGCATTGTTGCATTCTTCATCCGACATATAAGAAAGGCTATGCAATTCACAGCCATCAAACGAAGCGAACTGCTTTTTTATAATCTCAATTGCAGAGTCTATTTCTTCTTTTGAATAAACGGAAGATGCTCCATAATCAATTTCCACTTTTGATGTATCGCCGTTCTTTTCGCATCCGGCAAAGAGAAGAACCAGCACAATGCAAAGTGTTACAGTTATAATCTTTTTCATAGTAAATACCTCCAACTCCCGATTTCACGCTTTCTTAATCGGATGTCTAATTACAGTTTTCCATTTTTCCGGAGCAACCTTTCTTGCATCAGACATATAAATCTCGTGGTGCAATCTATCTTTGTTAATATCATTAACATACCCATTTTGTTCTAAATAAGTATCCATAAGAGCAACGGTTGCTGGCTCATCATCAAAAGAACCTATGTGCATAATTTGGACGCATAATCCTTCATCAATCGGAAGATACTCTGCGGATGAACAATCGAGTTTCTTCTTTTTTGTTGCTGTTTCTACCGCCCAGTCAAAATCAGCTTTAGAAATGAAATCAGGCAGACGAATGACAGAAATCCAGTTAAAAGCAGATTTATTTGTATAATCTACACCTTCGACATCATCCTGCCACCAAAAGCCTTCCAATGGAGGAACAACATATTCAAAAAAGCCTTCAATTTTATAATTTGTCTTGTAACTCATTTTTAATGTGTATGCAACAGCATATAAAACACTAATCGCTTGTTGATATGCACCGCCTTCTTCGTTTGGATTGCCTTTACCTCTGACTGCAATGTAATTAGCCTTCGGGACATTTACAATCTCTGGTTTTTTCTTCGGCATATAAAATTCTTTATATTCTTTTTTAAAATCAAAAGCCATAACTACCTCCGTCAAATTTCCAAAATCTATTAAATATTTCCTTAAAATCATATCAAATCTCACATGTTTTTGCAATCTATCATCAATATCAAATATTTCGTATGTTTAACTCCCTTCAATTTGACTATATACTTTTTCTTACCCATAATATATAATAAAGTTACATAGTACATAATATTTATATTTACATTTAAAGAAAGGAACATCTATGAATGCAGGATATGTCCGTCTTTCCAGAGACGATGATAAAAGGAATTATGTTTCCATAGAAAATCAGAAGCTGATTATCAACCAGTATGCAGCAGCTCATGGTGTGGTTATTGACCGCTGGTATGAAGATGATGGTATCTCTGGCTATATTTTTGACAGACCGGGATTTCAACAAATGATGATGGATATGGATAAAGATATTGATACTATATATGTCAAAGACTTTTCACGCCTTGGCAGACATAATGCAAAGGTTCTGCTGCTTCTGGACGAATTTCAGGAGCGTGGCAAACATCTGATTGTGATTGACGATAATTATGATTCAATGGATTCCAGTGACGATACCATTGGTATTAAGACATGGTTCAATGAGCGATATGTCAAAGACACCAGTAAGAAAATTAAACGTGCCATAGGAGCCAGGCAAAAAGAAGGAACACTGATTACCAGACCGCCGTTTGGATATCGCCGCAATGAAAAAGATAAGACCGTTCTGGAAATCGTACCAAAAGAAGCAGAATATATTAAGCAAATTTATGACTTATATCTTTCTGGTTCTGGCTACCGCAAGATTGCCACATATCTGACCGAACAGGGGGCACCTACTCCCTCTATGATCCAGCGTGAACGTGAAATAGAGGAAGGCAGACTGTCCAAAAGACAGGTAGCTTCTAAATGGTCTGATGCTATGATAAAAGAAATACTGGATAATGATTTTTACATTGGTACCTTTCGTCTGAAAAAACGTGCAAGAAACACGGTTCATGGAAAAGATAAACGTGTGCCAAAAGAAGAACAATGTATTTTTGAGAATCATCACCCGGCAATTATTGATAAGGCTACCTTTGCGTTGGTACAGGAATTAAAGGAAAAACGTAACCGTACCAATTATCGGGGAAGCCGGGGGCAGTGGCTTGGCTCAGAGATTCCGAATCCTTTTGGCAGTTGCCTGTTCTGTAAAGACTGTGGCAGCCGCCTTACACCAATTAAACGCCAAACTTCTAGCAAGGAACGGAAATATTACATCTGTACCACTTATAACACCAAAGGCAGACGTTATTGCTCCAAGGCACATTTAATTGAAGAAGATGATCTGATGGAAGATGTTCTGACTTATATCAAGATGTGTCGAAATGCTCTCTGTGAAGTTATTTCTACCTATGATTTAAAGGATTTTGAAGCAGAGAAAAAAACAATAGCGGAAAAACGGCAGGAACTGCACACAGCTATCAATGAGCGAAAAAGTCAACTGAAAGTTCTGCTTACCCAAAAAGTAAAAGATCTGGCTGTCGCTGCAGGAAATGAAGATTTAATCAATGAAACGTATGATTCTATGCAGAAAGACTTATTTGCTCAGATTCATGGTCTGGAAATGCAGATAAAAGAACTGAATGAAACTGCCATAGAAACGCCTGATGTAAAGGATAAACTAAAAAATGCTCTTGAGGTGGTAGATAAAATCATTGCAGGAGGCAGCCTTGACCGAAGAGATATTGAACTTCTGATTGAAAAAATCGTAGTGGACGAAGACGGGATGCCGGAAATTACACTGAAATACGGCTTGTCTAATCTGATTAGTTACAGTCCTGCTGATGAAATGAACCGAAGAGAAAATACCATGATTGCGATTGTGATGAAACTGATTGCTGAGGATGAACGTGGATTTTCTTCTGCAAAATATCTGTCAGAGCATATTACTGATCTGGGATTCAAGAAAACAAAACAGAGTATCCTTCCATATATTGAGCTGATGAAGGAACTTGGAATTCTTGAAGCCACAGATAATCCATTGAAGCCATACAATATTGTAAAGTCAAAAGAAGAAATCACGCAGCTTACCAAAGACTATCTGCCGGATGTATCAGCAGAAACCACTGCGAAACAGCTAGCAGATGATTATTTACATGGTATTAGTGACGACAGGTGGCATGCCGGAAATGGTGTTTGAATATATTCTCCGCAAAAACGGCCTGGATCCGCAGAAAGATTTGAGAATCGATCAGAGCATTGATTTTGGTTCCACGGCAGCAGCTTTTTCGGGAGACACTTCGTCGGACTTTACAGTAGAATTTGAACCGTCTGCGACAGCACTGGAAAAAGAAGGTGCAGGATATGTAGTGGCTTCTCTCGGTGTGGATTCAGGCTATGTTCCATACACTTCCTACAGTGCAAAGACCAGTTACATGGAGAAGAACCCTGAGATCATCCAGAAATTCACAGACGCACTCCAGAGGGGTATGGAATATGTTCAGACCCACACACCGGAAGAAATTGCCAAGGTGATTGCTCCGCAGTTTGCGGAAACAGACCTCGACACAGTTACAACTATCGTAAAACGTTATTACGATCAGGACACCTGGAAATCAAACCTCATTTTTGAGAAAGAGAGCTTTGAACTTCTGGAAGATATCCTCGAAGATGCTGGTGAACTGAAGGAACGTGTACCATACGAAAATCTTGTAACAACAGAATATGCCGCAAAAGCAGCTGAAAAATAAAACAGCAAAAGTCCCTGTGGTCTGATATGACCTTATGGGACTTTTGAGTTTGTTTACAGATGTTTCCTGTCTTCTGGTTCTTTTTTTGAATTTTTGATCTGAGGCGGCAGATAATGGTAAACCGTCTCATAAGACGTTAACTCATCCTCATTCACCGGACCCGAAGGAATCAGACCGGTGCAGTCCTGGGTGGATGCGGAATTTGCCAGAAAATCATAAGAATCCATGATCTCCTGGTCGGAAGGTGAAGAGTTGTGCGGGATTTTATTTTTCATAAAGAAATGCTCCTTTGCGATGATAGATATTAATATATACAAATGCAAAAAAATATATTCAAAATATGCAACAGATGCAGTGATTATTTTGTACTGAAGCTTGGAATTGTGGCAGTCACGATCAAAAATGGCGGGAGCCAGTGTCCCATGTCAGTCGAGGAATACCAGCCAATGTACCAGAGAAATCAGAATCTCTGGCCGGCACTGGCGGAAATGTACGGAAAGTAAAGAAAAGAATCGACGCATTTTTGGATTAGTCAAAAAAGTCCTACACTTCGCATAAACAGCAACCTGGCCAAAATCCATTCCAGCTCACCTGGTGATTAATTTATAAATATAAGTAGAACTTGTATAAAATAAAAGCAGGTGATATAATGTGAATTAGTTATAAAAGTTTTGCTGCTGCGCGTAAAAGTGGCAAAGGAAGAAAAATATTTTATCAAACGAAACGATTAAAAGGCGTATGGAAAGGAATAATATGCTCACAGAAGAAATGATCATCAGACTAGTGAAAGAAATCAAGAGATTTCTTCTGGAGGATGCACTTGCTTTAAGCAGATCCAGTGATGAGCAGCTTATGGTCAGGATTAAGGAAATCATTGACCATAAGCTTATTCATTATACGATCACTCCACAGGAACGTGAAAAAATAGCAAAACGGGTTTTTAGTTCCCTGCGCGGACTTGGAATTCTTGATGAGATTCTGGAAGACGACAGTATTACAGAAATTATGATCAATGGTCCAAAGAACATCTTTGTAGAAAAGGGCGGGCAACTGTACCAGTATCGGAGACAATTTGAAAGCGAGCAGTATCTTTTGGACATCATTCAGAGAATTGTAGGCAAGGCAGGTAAGGAAGTAAACCAGGCAAATCCTATTGTAGATACGAGACTTCCGGATGGATCACGTGTAAATGTAGTATTACCGCCTATTTCGTTGGATGGTCCGATTGTGACTATCCGTAAATTCTCAAAAACACCTATGACAATAGAGAAACTTCTGGAATATGGCTCTATCACTCCAGAGGCAGCTGAATTTCTACAGAAACTGGTAAGGGCAAAGTATAATATTTTTATCAGCGGAGGAACGGGATCGGGAAAAACTACTTTTCTGAATGCACTTTCCAATTTTATTCCGGGAGATGAACGAATCATTACGATTGAAGATTCAGCAGAACTTCAAATCTGTAATATTTCCAACCTTGTTAGTCTGGAGACAAGAAATGCAAATACATCAGGTAAAGGAGAAATTACAATTCGAGATCTTATTCGCTCAGCTCTTCGAATGCGACCGGAAAGAATTATTGTTGGAGAAGTGCGCGGTGCTGAAGCATTGGATATGCTTCAGGCCATGAACACAGGGCATGATGGTTCTTTATCGACAGGTCATGCGAATTCAACCAGAGATATGCTCAGCAGACTGGAAACCATGGTGTTGCAGGGAAATGCCGGTTTACCTCTTCCAGCTATTCAGCAACAGATTTCTTCGGCTCTGGATGTAGTTATTCACTTGTCAAGGCTGAGAGATAAATCAAGAAGGACTATGGAGATTACAGAAATTGTAGGCAGCAGCGGAGGAGAATATCAGTTGAATCCTTTGTTTCGTTTTCAGGAAACAAAGGGAAGTACGCTTCATAAAGTACAGGGACGTCTGATGCGTACGGGAAACTCACTGCAAAATGATTATAAGTTAAGACTGCAGGGAATGAGCAGTCAGATTTAGGAAACGTATGAGAAAAAAGGAAAATATTCATAAAAAGAAATCAAAACAAATCAAAAAGACTAAAAAGCCAGGAAAATATATTCCTAAGAAAGCTCTGTTTGGGAACGGTGAAGATTATTATGTATATCATATGAAGTCTGCAGAAAAACTCACAGGTGGTGTATTGGGATTCCTTGCAGGAATGTTTGTATGCATGACTTTTTTTCGCAATCTGGTTTTGTCAATAATAGTTGGAGCAGTGCTGATCATACCGGGAGCAGTGAAATATCGGGATTTATTGAAAGAAAAAAGACAGAAAACACTGCTGATTCAGTTTCGTGATATGTTGGAATCTCTGACAGCTTCTTATTCTGCGGGTAAGAATACACAGGGTGCATTTGAAGATGCATATGGAGATATGGTAGATATTTATGGAAAAAAATCTGATATTGTCCATGAGATTGAGATGATCATAAATGGAATTTATAATGGTCAGAATATAGAGGCTTTATTGCAAAATTTTGCAGATCGAAGTCATTTGGATGATGTGGAGAGTTTTGCTACTATATTTGAAGTATCTAACAGATACGGGGGAAATTTAAAAAAAGTGGTCGGTGATACTTACCGGATCATTAATGAAAAAATTGAGATGGAAATGGAAATAAAGACTCTTCTGACTGCAAATAAGAACGAACTGAACATTATGATGCTGATGCCACTGATTATTATGCTCACGCTTAGTGGAATGGGAAATATGTCGATCGTGCAGAATACGCCGTTAAATATTGTGACAAAGGTGGCGGCATTGGGAATATTTGGTATTGCATATTATATTGGAAGAAAAATTATAGATATCAGAATATAGGGTGAGAGACATGAATGATTACTTTCAAATAATCCTGGCAGTAATATGCACGCCTTTTGCGTTGGTCTGGATTTTTCTGGCCGTGACAAAAGGAAAGAAATATGCAACGTATACCTCAAGTGTATTTGCAAAAGAATTTCAGATGAGAGAATTGTTCTGCATAGGCTTTGCTCTGGTTCCTGTTCTGCATATGGGAAGCAAGAGCAGACGGGCAAAACTGAAAATAAAAGAAATTGCAGAAATTAAAGGCAGGAAATATGCAGAATATTATTATTTTATTCTGCAGGGTGCAAAGATTACTTATGCGTACACGATTTTTCTGTTTTTTATGCTGTTGTCAGTTCTTGCAGGCTATGTGGAAGCAGTACTTCTTGGTCTTATATTCAGTGTATTGGCAGTTATGTATATGGATTTGTCGCTGCAGGATAAACTGACAGAGAGAAGACAGGAGATTTTGATGGATCTGCCGCAGGTTTTGTCCAAGCTGACGCTTCTGGTCAACTCAGGAATGGTTCTTCGCGATGCATGGCAGAGAACAGCGATTACAGGAAACAGAGCATTATACATAGAGATGCAGAATACCAGTCTGGAGATTGAGAATGGAATTATGGAAGCAGATGCTTACCGTAATTTTGCAGACCGCTGCAGTGTGAAAGAAATCCGTAAATTTACTTCGTTGATTCTGCAGAATCTGCAGAAAGGTAATGAAGAACTGGCAATGTTTCTGGGAGATATGTCAGCGGAAATGTGGGAAATGAAAAAAAATGAAGTAAAGCAAAAAGGAGAAAAAGCGAATTCCAGACTGTTATTGCCGGTGTTTCTGATTTTTATCGGGATTCTGATGCTGATTCTGGTTCCGGTAATGAGTGGATTAGGATAATAAGTGGCAACAGCCGTTTATTATAAAAACAAAATATTTCACGAAGGAGGAAAAGAAAATAATGAAAACGTTAGACAAGATGTGGATTGGAGCAAAGTACAGAATGCATAATTTTATCGATGACTTTATGCATGAGGAAAAGGGTGCGGCTGAGATCGTTGCGATCATTCTTGTGATCGTAGTTGTCATTGCAGTTGTTCTGGTCTTCAGAGAGAGAATTATGGATCTGGTGAAAAAAACTTTTGATGAGGCCGATAAAGTAAAAGATGTAAAGGATGAGGCGTTCTTATCAACAGGAAAACAGAATTTCCTTCTGTGATTTCGGATAGAGAACGTGGCGCCATCATGGTAGAGGCTGCATTGTACTTTCCAATCACTATAGCAGTAGTCATGGCAGTAATCTATCTGGGACTTTTTAAGATGCAGGAGAGCTATTTCTTTTTCCAGGTAGAAAGGGCGGCAGTGCAGCTGGCAAAGGAGATCGCATATCCGGGATATGAAGGTTTTGGTGACACAGAACCACTTTCGAATAATCGGGTGGATTTTTCCTGGGAGGAGCCGTCTGCGGAACAGGTTCAAGCGTATTATGATGCATATAATGGTTCATTGACCAAAATTTATCGCATCGGTGCGGGTTCCAATACTCGGAAACGTCTGAAAATATATCAGGAAGCTCTGTGTAAATACAGTACATTGCTTTCTGGCGGAACGGCAAAAGCAAGTATACGGGTGGAAAACCGATTTTTGTCCCAGTCAGTATTTGCAGAACTCAGATACGAACTTCCTACACCCGGGATTCTGAGATATCTGGGGCTGAAGGATACTATTACAATGTATGCGGCGGCTTATCAGCCGGTCTTAAATACGACGGATTTTGTCCGTAATGTGGATCTCGCCTGGGATTTGGGAGAATTCCTTCTTGACAAATTGGGAATTGATACGGACAAATTTGTAAAAACATTTAATAAAGTAAAAGAAATGATTTTCTGAATGGAGGGAGTGCTATGCAATTTTTCTGTGGAAAGAACCGGGGAGCAATTTCAGTGTTTCTGACATTAATTTTGGTTCCGGTTTTAATTTTCAGTGGAATTATTGTAGATGCCTCCCGTCTTTATGCCTCTAAAACGGTTGTTTCTGGTGCTGGAGATCTTACATTGAATGCAGCACTGGCACGATATGACAAAAAATTAAAAGATTCTTATGGACTTATAGCAATGGCAGACGATCCTTCATCACCGTCAGTCAGAGTGCAGCTGGAACAGAATTTCAGAGAATCCTGTAATGCGTCGACATTAAAGGGAGAGAACAGCACAGATCTTCATTCTATGATTCAGTTATATCTTGGAGAGTCGGGAATAGAGGCATCTGGAGTTCCAAATTCTTCTTTGGCAGATATGACGGTTTTGCAGCAGCAGATTATGGAATATATGAAATATCGTGCACCGGTATACATGGGAAATGATATTTTGGCAAAATTTCGAAACATGCCGTTAAAAAACATGAATGAAAAGAAAGATTACATCAAGGCAAAATCAGATTATGCAAAAATGGCAAAGCAGCTTGGCAAACCTTCTGAAAAAGCAAAAGAAGCGGTAGATGCACACAGTAATGCAATCCAGAACATTCAGAATAGGGCAACAGAGCTGAAAGAGGCAGAGACGCGTTATAGACAGCAGACAATATTTTACATGGCGGCAGAGTCTCTGCAGCGATATCTGGATAATCAGGCACAGGCACCAGTGGGAAATGGGCAGATCAGTTCTGAAGTGATCAGGCAGAATCTTGCCGGGGCAGTGGTGTGGGATAGCTCTCAGACAACATTTGATGAAAACAGATATCTGGATCTGGTGGCCGCCGTTTCACTTATTCAGAATTATGGGATTGTAGAGCAGGTAATGCAGGAGGATAGCAGTTTTACAGAAGAGGAGTGGAATTCTTATATTCATCTTGAAACTGTGATAAAACAGAGTATTACAAATCTGTACAGCATTTATGAGCAGGCTGCACAGGAATACAACAATGAAGTCGAATATTATAAGTCTGAAATACAGACGATGATTGATACAGGAAATGAGGGCATTAAACAGCTCAAAAAACTGGAAGATGTATGGAGAAACAAGGTTCAGCCGGCAGAAGAACTGTGTCAGGAACGTAAAGAAACCCTTCGGGATAAAGGTGAGGATACGTCGGAACTGGATGAAATCGAAGAAAAAGAGAAGATTAAGATCAATACAGACGATCTGGAAGATATGATAGAATGTCTGGATGTAAACGTAGAAGCGGCAAATAATCTTCTGAGAGAAGCAGAAGAACTGGAATGTGTTACAGAGAATGTTGAATTAGTGCAGCTTGATGGATCAGAAGCTCTCTGGATTTTTGAGTTAGGTTCACAGAATGCGGTGGATACATTCTGGAGTATGAATAATGATTTTGGAATGTATAATCAAAGTGATTATTATTATGTAGATCCAAAAGAAAGAGCATTTTATCAGGATTATCTTTCAAAAGTCGGAACAAAAGGTGATGATAATGATGATAAAAATGCAAAAGAACAGAAAAAAAAGGAAGCAAATGAAGCACAGGGAGTATATGATAATATCCTGAATATTTTGGAAGCATCAGAGAAAGAAAAAAATTTACAGGACTTTTCTGATATTTCCTATCCAGGAGAATTTCCAAGCGGACTCAGTAAAACTGCTTCAGATATTAATTCCTCACAGTCAGTCAAGAAATTGAATCTGGATAACGATGATACAACTCTGAGTGATGGTTCAGGAAGTCTTTCGGCAATGGGAGAATTCCTCCAGGGGCTGGATAATATTTCAGGAGAACTTCTGGAGCGGGCATATTTGATGGAATATATGAGTGAGATGTTCAATTGTCTGACCAGTAAAGAAGGAGAAACATCACTGAGTGGAGACAAATTTGAAAATCATTATATTTATAATGGAGAAGTAGAATATATTCTTTATGGAAATTCAAGCACACTTGTAAATAAAGCACATGCGATTAGTACTTTGTATTCATTGCGACTTGCAATTAACAGTGTTTACGTGTTTTTTGACAAAAATCTAAATTTAACAGCAGATAAGATAGCCAGCGGCATTGCAACTGCTACCGGACAGGCATGGCTGTATCCGATTATCAAGTATTCTTATCTGTTCTGTTGTGCAGTTGTATATTCAGCAGAAGATTTAAACAGTCTTGTAAAAGGAGAAGAGGTAGCTGTCTGGAGAACGAAGGACAAAATAAAGCTTTCATATAAAGAATATATGAAACTGTTTCTTCTGATAAAAATGGTCAAGAGCAAAAACGAACAGAAATTTCTGAGCAGAACAGGGGACTGCATTCAGTTAAATACGGGCAAAAAACTAAGCAGTAAATATACAATGCTGACATTGAAAGCAGATGTGAAATCAACTACGACATTTCTTCCAAGGGTACCTTTGTTTCTTGGAAGGGAAAATGCTTCTGAAGAGGATGGCAAAAGCACTATACTTTATCAGGGAGTATTGGGATATTAGGAGTAAAAATGAAAAAGAAAAATCAAAAAGGTTCGATCACAGTAGAGGCAACCTTGTTTCTTCCGTTGTTTTTTCTGGCATTTATCAGTATTTATAATCTGGTATATTTTGCAAGAGCACAGCTGATTGTGCAGTATGCGGCGGATCAGGCTGCGAAAGAAGTGGCTCAATATAGTTATATTCTTGAAAAAACAGGAATTCTGGAGTCTCTGGACAATCTCCACAGCAGATCAGAGGACTTTGAGAAGGAGATGCAGTCCTTGAAGGAACAGCTTCTGACGATTCAGGAGGCCGGAGAGAATGCTTTGAATGGAGAAAATCCTGCCGGAAATATCATAGAAGCAGGAAAATCTGCTGAGAAAGCCTATGATCAGATCGAGGGTTATGTGAAAGATCCATCATCATTTATTTCCGGAGTTCTGACAGTACTAAAAAAGGACAGTATTAATGGTATATCAACATATATGGTAAATACAGTGGCGAAGTCCAGTGTTTTAAAACAGCTGTCTGTTGCGGGCGGTGGGCAGGATCCTCTGGTTTATGCAGAAAAACTTGGGATTTCAGATATAAATATGTCAAAGACTGTATGGTGCAGGAATAAAACAAGAGATATTAAGATCATAGTTGATTTTAATATGAATAATAAAGTTCCTTTTTTCCATATGAAACCCCGCCATTACAGAGTATGTGCATCAACCCGGGTATGGTCGGGTGTATAGAAGGAGTATGTTATGAAAACCATGTTAAAAAGCAAAAAATGGCTCTGGATATTGCTTATATTGCTGGAAATAACAGGAATTTGTTTGTTTAACATATATGGATATCACTGGACAAAGACGATAAGATATCTCTGTCTGACAGGATTTATGGTAGTCCTTGCTTTGATTGATTATGAAAAATTTATTGTTCCAAATAAACTTCTGGCAGTGATGTTTGGAATTCGAACAGGGTTGTTGATCATAGAGATTATTGCATATCCGGCTTATTGGAAAGAAAAGCTGCTCTCTGCTGGTGGAGGGCTTATGGTGGGACTGATCTTATTTTTGATAGCGTATTTTCTGTCAAGAAAGAGCATTGGACTTGGAGATGTTAAACTGGCAGCAGTTCTTGGCTGGTATCTGGGATTGGCGTTGATCTGGTGGGATTTGGTTGTTGGACTTTTTCTTGCGGGGCTTTATTCGGTTGTACAGCTTGTCCGCAAAAAATTAAACCTGAAAGATTCCATTCCGCTGGTACCTTTTTTGGCGGCAGGAACCATATTAGTCGTATTACTTGGATTTTAGGAGGCGCTTATGAAGAAACTGGTTGTTGCAGCAATGATTCTTTTGCTGGGAACAGCATGGTGGAGTACAATAAATAACTTTGGAATAAAAAATACACAATATAGCCGTCATCTTTCAGAAGCAGAGAAATATGAAAGTCAGCAAATTTATTATGATGCAATTCTTGAATATAAAGATGCATTAGAGGAAAAGCCGAACAACGGAGAGTTATGGATAAAGATAGCACAGGATTACAAAAATCTTGGTTCGGATGATGAGTTTGAGGAAGCCTGCAATAAGGCAATCGAACTTGGAGATGAAAAGCATGAAGCGTTGTTTATTCTGACGGATTATTATCTGGAGGAGGGGCGCAGGGAAGATGCGGTGGCTTTGTTAAAACGGCAGGCAGAAAAAACTAAATATAATGGAGATATCAAAGAAAAACTACAGTCACTGGCGGGAGAGTTTCATATTTCCAGTGGCGAATATGATGAAATATCTGTAACTTGTGGCGGTTATATGTACATGAGATCTGGAGATTTATATGGATTTCTGGATATGGAAGGACAGGAGATTATCCGAGCACAGTACCAGTCAGTTGGACTTTTTGGAGACTGGAATTTTGCTCCGGTTAAAAAAGAAGATCAGAGCTATTATATTGACACCAATAATTATAAACGACGTCAGCCGGAAGAAATATATGAAGTTTTGGGGGTGGAAAAACAGGGAATAATACCAGCAAAAAAAGATGGTAAATGGGGATATCTTAACAAAGAGTTTCAACCACTGACAGATTTTGTTTATGATGCGGCAACACCAGTGCTGGAAGGAATCGGTGCGGTGTGTCAGGGAGAAAAATGGGCATTGATCAATACAGAAATGAAATTTGAAACAGATTTTATTTTTTCAGATGTGATCCGAGATGAATGGGGATTCTGTTCCAGAAATGGAGTGATATTTGTAAAAAGTGGTGATCAGTATGTGCTGGTGGATACGGAAGGAAAGCAAATAGGAACAGAAAAATACGACATGGCATCTCCGTTTGTATCAGATAAACCAGCTGCAGTAATGCAAAATGGCAAGTGGGGATTTGTGTCCCTGGATGGGGAAAAAATTCTGGAATGTATGTTTCAGGGAGCAAAAAGCTTTTCAAGTATTGGCTATGCACCGGTACAAAATGAGGATGAAGCGTGGGGATATATCAAACAGAATGGAGATGTGCTCATACAGCCTCAGTTTGAAGATGCAAAAGTATTTAATTCAGAGGGATTTGCTCCTGTTAAGACAGAAGGTACATGGAAACTGATTAAGATGGATATTTATTAGGAGGAAAAAGAAAAATGGGATATTCTTTTGATTTTACACGGGGAAGAGACACTATTGTTTATCAGTCTGAAAATGGAGAAATTTTGAATGAAGATATCTGCTATATGTTGAGGCAGCCTCGATTTTCGGACTGTACCTTACCGTTTGAAGTAGAAAATCTTCGCAGGCAGTGTCGTATTTATTATGATATTACGGGCTGCACCAATATGAGAGCATGGATGGGAATGCATGAGCCACAGGAACAGAACGAGATGCAGCATAAGATTACAGAAGTAAGGGGTATTCTGATTCGGAGAGGAATTCCAAAAGAAATGATTGAAGAACAGATTCAATATATGTTTGTGGAAGACAAAACAGAGGGAGTACGTCTGATATGTAAACCGCTGAATCAAAAACAGAATACAATGAGTTCAGAATTACCTCCGCTTCCAGATGTTATCCCGGTCCCGGAAGAAAATGCAACAGGATTTGATAAATTTTCTGAGTTTGGCAGACATATGCCAAGAGAACAGGAGAGCTGGAACAACACAGAAATAAAAGAAGACTGGAGACAAGAAGAGTCTGAAGACGTTAACTTAAAAAAAGTTACAAGAGTTGATGAAGAAAGTCTTTATATTCCACAGAGAGAACCAGAGCAGCAGCGGACAGAAGTTTCGTTTTTAAGAGAAGAAAAAAACGAAGATGATAGTGAAACAGTATTGTTACAGGATCCGGATAATGAGAAAACGGTTCTTCTAAAAAAAATACCTCCGATTAATGCTTGGCTGATTCGGAAAAAAACAGGAGAGAAGTTCCATATTACCAAGACAAAAACCAAAATCGGAAAAAGAGCTGCAGTGGTAGATGTTTATATCAGAGAAAACAAAACAATCAGCAGAGAGCATTGTATGATCAGCTTTGAATCAGGGGAATATTTTCTGGAAGATACCGAATCATTAAATCATACATATCTGAACAGCAGAGAATTAACGCCAAATGTTCCGGAAAAACTGGAAACTCACAGTGAAATCCAGATGTCAGATGAATTATTTGAGTTTGTGATTGAGGAGGAGTGATTATGAGATGTCCGAATTGCAAAGGTGAAATTAAGGAAGGCCAAAGTTTTTGTAATCATTGTGGAATGCCGATTCCGGAAAATGTTTTGGAAGATAGTGAAAAAAAAGGAAAAAGAAAAAAAAATAAAGATTCGGGAAGTAGACCGAAAAAATCAGGGAAAAACAATAAAAAGACAGTTTTGTTTCCGATTGGAATAGGAGTATTGTGCTTGTTGATTATTTTTGCGGTGGGACTTGTGGTATCACCGAAACAGACAACAGCAGGCAGACTGCAGGAGAAACTGGATTTGGGTAATAATTACCTGGCCAAGGCAGAGTATACTAAGGCGAAGGCTGCTTTTAAAGAAGCACTGGATATTGATGAAAAATCTCCGGAGGCTGCTCTTGGTATGGCAGATGCCTATAATGGAGAAAAAAATCCGAAGCAGGCGGTAAAATATCTCAAAAAAGCTTCTGAGAATGTGAAGACTGCATCAGAAAAGAAAGATACAAAACATGTACCCCAAAATGCAGGTGAATTTACAAAACATTATAAGAAATCCTGTGATACGACGGCAAAACAATATGCTAATAATCCGCAGAAACAGCAGGAAGTACAGAAAATTGTAAAAGAGTTTAATACAATTACTATCTATATTCCAACAGGAATTGACAGTTCAAAAGATAGGAAAGATGAGAAGAAGTCTTCAAAACAAGGATCTAATCTGCACAATACGAAAGGTTCAGATGATTCACAGCCAATAGATGATCCGGGTGATTCATCAGCAGTAGGAACTCCGGATACGCCAACTCCAACGGAAGAGCCAGATGATTCACAGCCAATAGATGATCCGGGTGATTCATCAGCAGTGGGAACTCCGGATACACCAACTCCAACGGAAGAGCCAGATGATTCAAAGCCGACAGATGGTTCGGGTGATTCATCAGCAGTGGGAACTCCAGATACACCAACTCCAACGGAAGAGCCAGATGAGACAACACCAACACCGGGAGAAAGTCGAATCGATGTGTTTGATGAGATTACACCAACTCCAACGGAAGATCCAGACGAGATAACACCAACACCGGGAGAAAGTCGAATCGATGTGTTTGATGAGGTTACACCAACTCCAACGGAAGATCCGGATAAGATAACACCAACACCGGGAGAGACTCAAATCGATGTATTTGATGAGATTACGCCGACTCCAACAATTGAGATTACGCCGACTCCGGAGGATCCGGGATTTGAAATTAAGAATGAGCAGAGTCAGATATTTGAAAACGATAACTTTGGGAATCAGAATTCCTATAATCCATCGCAGGAAAATGGAAGCTGGGATCAGAGTGCTGACGGGAATCAGGATGGAAGCTGGGAACAGAGTAATGAAGTGAATCAAAATCCAGAAAGTGGCGAGAACGGAGAATACAATGAATCTCAGGTCGCACCAGAAGAAGTACTCAGAAACTATGCACAGACATTAACTGGACAAAAGGCCGGATTTTCAGGAACTTCGGTGCCGTATACAGATAGTAACTCTGTAAATACAGCATTAAATGGTATTGTTGGAATTCAGGAGGAGGATATTAATAAAGATGGAATCCCTGAACTTCTTGTGATATCTATGCAGTATGGAAGAATGTCCTTTACAGTTTATAAAGTAAATAATGGCACGATTGAAATCGGAACTACAATTACCGCAATATGCGATGGAACAGGTACGGCACTTGGGGATGTATCATATGGATGCACCCAGGATTGTTTTATCAAAGATAACGCAGACAGTTACATAGTCGGGTTTGCTTCGTATGTATATGGAGTGGATGCAGGAGATGGAACTACGGCTGCCAGGACGAACTTTGAAGCCTACAAAATTGGAACAGATGGAAATGCAGAACTTTTGACTGCAACGACAATTCAGAATGGACTTTTTGTATATTCTGGTGGAGACGCTACAAATGCACAGGCAGGCGGACAGGATATGTTTGCAGGTGCAGTAGGTGCAGCAGGCTTTTCAGGAAACTGGAATGCTGCGAATGCCTCAGCATTAGATGGTATGGATTTAATAAATAACCCTTATCAGGATATGTGTGGCGCACCTGATCCGCTGTCAGGGGGATTAGCAGCACAGGAAGGCGGAGTGCAGGATCTGGCCATTGTTAATGGAACTATGGGGGCAGGAACAGGAACTCTGAGTTTTGACCTGCAGGATTACACGACTTTTACAAATTAAATATAAGGGGAATGAGATGTTAGAACATATTCCTGATACTTATGAAATTATAGGCAAAATCGGATCAGGTAAAAGTGGTGATGTGTACAAAGCATATCACAAAAATCTCAGAACGTTTGTTGTTCTGAAAAAAGTAAAGACAGAAATAAAAGATTTTGTAAATAAGAGGGCAGAAGTGGATGTGCTGAAGCGTCTTCAGCACTCCGGACTTCCGCAGGTTTATGATTTTCTGGAAGTAGATGGCGATGTATATACAGTCATGACGTTTGTTGAAGGAAACAGTTTTGGGCAGTATCTGAGTAGCGGAAGAACATTTGAAGAAAAATCAATTATTATCTGGGCGAAGCAGATATGTGCGACACTCAGTTACATGCATGGGCAGAATCCTCCGATTATACACGGTGATCTGAAACCAGAGAATATTATGCTCAAGCCAGATGGAAATATTTGTCTGATTGATTTTAATATTTCAGCAAGTCTGGACGGCAGTGATGCCTGGGTAACAGGATATACAAATGGATATGCTGCACCAGAACAGATAGAAGCGATGCACTATAATCAAAATGAACTTGATTATTCTCTCTGGAAAAAGGCAGATCCAAGATCTGATCTGTACAGTCTGGGAGCAACATTGTATCATTTGCTGTGTGGGCATAAGCCAGTTTCTGATGAGGATGGATATGTAGACGATATTCAGGCGACTGGTATAAAGATAACTCCTGTTTTTGCAGCGATAGTTATGAAGTGTCTGGAACCGAATCCAGACAGGCGTTATCAGAGTGCAACGGAATTGCTGAAAGATCTGGAAAATATGTCGTTTAAAGAAAAGAGATATAAAAAGCTGATTTTACAGCAGAAGATCACCTATATTTCGGTGGTTGGTTTAATGCTGATTTGTGTAGCCATATCTGTGCTTGGATACTTGAGAATTGGAAATGACACTCGAAAAGAATATGAAAATCTGGTATCCAGAGAAAAACAGTATCTTGCAGAAAATGATTATGAAAAACTGGAAGTATGTTATCAGAAGGCGGTAGATTTGATGCCGGATAATTTGGATGCATATTATCAGAAAGCCCTTGCCAGCAGTCAACGACAGCAATATGGAGAATGTATTGATTTTATTAATTCATATATTCTGGGAAATGAAAAAATTGCAGGAAACCAGGAAGAACTGAATAATGTGTACTATCTTCTGGGAGACTGTTATGAGCATCAGGAAGATTATCAGAATGCCTGTGTAAATTATGAAAAAGCATTACAGATCGATCAGAATAATGAAAGTTATTATAGAGATTACGCCATTGCACTTGCGAAGTGTGGAAAAACAGAAGAAGCAAAACAAATCCTTACTTCTGCGAAAGAGAAGGGGTTAGATTCCGTGGAAGCAGATTATGTAGAGGGTGAAATGCTTTTCAGCGAAAAAGCTTATCAGCAGGCAAAACAAGTTTTTCAGAATTGTATCAGTAAGACAGAAGACTCATATATTAAGATGCGTTCATATATTATGATGGTGCAGTGTATCGATAAAATGGACACGGGCATGGTCGGAATCAAGGAAAAAATACAGATTCTGGAGGAAGCGGAAAGAACTTTGCCAAGAGAAAATAGTATTGGCATATTAGAAGAACTGGCACAGGCGTATTGTGATGCAGGCAATGAGTCAGATGATGCAGCATATGAGAAAAAAGCAATTGACGTATTTAAGCAGATAAAAAAGCAGGGCATGGGAAGCTATGATACAGAATATAATCTTGCAGTGCTTTATCAAAATGTGGGAGATTATGCAAATGCTGCAGAAACATTAAATAGTATGCTGGAAACATATGGAGAAGATTATCAGACTTACAAAGCACTTGCATATATGGAAGTGGCAAAGCAAAGTTCATTATCAGTAGAACTTAGAAATTATAGCAAATTCAAAGAGTATTATGAAAAGGCAGAAGCACTTTATAAAACACAGAATAATTTAAATGCGAATGATGTAGATATGGACAGGTTGCAGGAACTTTATGATCAGACTGTAAGTAAAGGATGGCAGTAGAGTGAAAGAAGGATGGGAATGATTGCAGGAAAAATAATGTTTATAGGTGGAGGAATTGCTGTGATATGTTGTATAATAATCCTGGTAATACTTCCGCATATTTTTGAAAAACAAAAGAAAAAACTTCTGCAGAAAATTGAAGAAGAAATATAAAGGGAAGGTGGAAAAGTTAAATTGCAAAGCAAAAAGCACTTTATTAAAAGAATAATAGCTTTGTTTCTGGTTATTACAATGGAAGCAGGGATGTGTCTGACAGGTGCAAAAGTTGTTAAAGCTTCCGGAAATGAATCGTCAGAAAGTACAGTTACAGAACAGCAGCAGTCGGAATTTGTAAAATCAAAGCATATGTGGGATTATAATGGAATGGTGTATACGGTTAATGATATACATAAAGAAAATTTTTACAGCATTTCTGGAAAGTATGTAGACACTATGCTCATCTATAAAGATAAAATTTACTGGAGAAAGACGACGGAACTGGGACATTTTCCATGCGATCTGATTCAGATGAATATGGATAGTACAGATCAGAAGGTTCTGACAAATTCTGTAGATTCATATGCTGGAATGGAAGTATATGATGATTATCTGTATTATGTTTCTTTGGGTAAAGATGATAAGAGAACTTCCAGAAAAATTAACCTGAAAACTATGGAAGAAGAGGATGCACCTCCTTATATTTTGAGAGCAGGAGATGAAAATATCTGGTTTGCAAGTTCCTTAACAGAGGACGATCATAAACTTTATCAAACAGAACCAGGATTTAAGAATCCGCAGCCTCTCGATGAGATAAAAGGAAACTGTCTTGGCGTGTATAATGGAATTCTCTATTATATGAATCAGGAGGATGATGCCACCTATACTACAAAAAGTTATGATTTTTCTAAATCCGAGACACAGATATTGATAGAAGGAAATAAATTCAAAAGTATAGTCAGTGGAAAAGGACTCTACTATAAAAAAATAGAAGACGGAAAAGTAACACTTTATCGACAGGATCTGCAGACCGGAACAAAAAAAGAATATAGATTTGGCAGTTTTAATGTCTATATGGGTGGAGGATTACATGAACTCGGAGAAGATTTATATGTTACCAGATATTGTCCGGAACAGGAAGAAGACAATACAGAATTATGGAAAATTTCTTTGACAAATGGAAATCCGGAAAAAATCAGTAGTGGGTATTCACCCAATGCAGAGGCGGCTGCAGAAGAATAAGAAGCAGCAGCATTTTCAGATTAGTCAAAACATCTAAAAAATTTGACATAAACTATCAATTCTGAACATTGACGAGTCTACTTCATATATGACAAAATAACTATAACGGATAATCAGGATTACCGGGCGTAAGTGGACGCCTGGTTTTTCCGCGTTAGGAATACATGGGAGGAAAGAAAATGGGACAGAACAGAAAATGTGGCGTGCTGCTTCCGATAAGCAGTCTGCCGTCAAAATATGGAATCGGATGTTTTGACAAAAAAGCCTATGAATTTGTGGATGCACTTAAGGAAGCGGGACAGAGCTACTGGCAGATTCTTCCGCTTGGACCGACCAGCTACGGTGATTCGCCGTACCAGTCTTTCTCTACATTTGCAGGAAATCCGTATTTTATCAGTCTTGAAGATCTGATCGAAGAAGGTGTACTGACAAAGAAAGAATGTGACAAAGTAGATTTTGGCGGAGTTGAGACCAGCGTAGACTATGCAAAATTATACGAAGGACGTATGCTCCTTCTGCGTAAAGCATATGAGAAAAGTGATATCTATATGGATGCAGAATTCCGTAAATTCCAGGAGGAAGAAGCCTGGTGGCTCAAAGACTATGCACTTTTCATGGCGGTGAAGAAGCGTTTCGGAGGCATTCCGTGGAGTGAGTGGGCAGAAGACATCCGTCTTCGCTGGCAGAATGCACTGGATTATTACAGAGAAGAAATGTATTTTGAGATCGAATTTCAGGAGTATCTGCAGTTCAAATTCCGGCAGCAGTGGATGAAACTCAAAGCTTATGCAAATGAAAACGGCATTCAGATCATAGGCGATATCCCGATCTATGTGGCAATGGACAGTGCAGACACCTGGGCAAATCCGTGGCTCTTTAAGCTGGATGAGAAAAACTGCCCGACACAGGTTGCAGGATGCCCACCGGATGGATTTTCCGCAACAGGACAGCTCTGGGGAAATCCGCTGTATAACTGGGAAGTACATCGCAACTCTGGTTATGAATGGTGGATCAAGCGAATCTCTAACTGCTTCCGTCTGTACGATGTCGTAAGAATCGACCATTTCCGTGGATTTGATGAATATTATGCAATTCCATATGGAGACAAGACAGCCGAAAATGGCTGGTGGGAAAAAGGCCCGGGAATCGATCTGTTTCGTGCGATTTCTGCAAGGCTTGGAGACAGAGAGATCATTGCTGAAGATCTTGGCTATATGACAGACAGTGTAAAACAGCTTGTAGAAGAAAGCGGTTATCCAAACATGAAGGTAATTGAGTTTGCCTTTGATGAACGTGATACAGGAAATGCAAGCGATTACCTGCCTCATAACTATCCGAGAAACTGTGTTGTTTATACGGGAACACATGACAATGAAACCCTGTTTTCCTGGCTTGAGGATATCACTCCGGAAGAAAGAAGACAGGTTCGTGAGTATCTGAATAATTTCAGAGATTCCGGAAAGGAACTTTGTCAGGATCTGATCTGTCTGGTAATGCGAAGTGTTGCCAATCTGTGTATCATTCCAATGCAGGATTATCTGGGACTTGACAATTCTGCACGTATGAATCAGCCTTCCACGCTTGGAAAGAACTGGAAATGGAGATTAAAAGAAGGACAGTTTACAAAAGAATTACAAAAAGAAATGAAAACACTTGCTGTCCGTTATGGCAGACAGTAAAAACAGGGGGACATATCAAAAGGATATGTCCCCTAAATTTATGAAGTTTAAACCTCAGGAGTGTAATATATGCAAATTCTGCTCGAACGGTACGCCTATTCTGAAATTAGCGGTACATCCATTCT